>Ga0209755_10000017_pt1 | contig 263477 bp, 214 predicted proteins | sample TergutCo191P1_FD_187301 | JGI IMG/M metagenome (GOLD analysis project Ga0209755, IMG submission 187301) | Cornitermes sp. P1 segment gut microbial communities from Petit-Saut dam, French Guiana - Co191P1 (SPAdes) (version 2) | ecosystem: Host-associated > Arthropoda: Insects > Digestive...
CTTACATCTTTACTCATGCTCCAAACATGGACATTAAAAACGACATCGACGCTTTACAGCAGCTGCTTCCACATTTCGTCCCTAAAGCACTAATGGCTCATGCGTGACTTTTGGTTTGACGCTTACTACATTATAGCATAAACTCGATATCTGTCAACCTAAACATTGAACCTGAAGTTGATAATGTCACCGTCGGCTACTACGTACTCTTTGCCCTCCAGCTTAAACAGACCGTTTTCCTTTACTTTTGCCATTGCTCCAAGTTCGTGAATGTCGGCGTATTTTACTACTTCAGCGCGGATAAAACCACGCTCGATGTCGGTGTGGATTTTACCTGCCGCTTTTCTTGCGACTGTCCCGCTTTCGATAGTCCACGCACGCACTTCGTCCTCGCCTACGGTCAAAAACGAAATTAATCCCAAAAGTTCATAGACCGCCATTGCCAGAGCTGCAACTCCCGGTATTTCGATGCCCATGTCCTCCATGAAAGTTACTCTGTCATCTTCAGGAAGTTCACTTATTTCAAGCTCCACTCCAACGCACAGTTCAATCAGCGGAATACTTTGCTCGGTGCAAAGGGATTTCAACTCAGTCGCATTTTTCCATTGCTTTGACTCCCATTGGCTTTCATCTACGTTTACGACAATTAGTGCGGGTTTTTCTGTCAAAAACGCAAAGCCACGTATTTCCAAGCGTTCTTCCTCGGTCATTTCCATGTCGAGAATGGTTCCGCCGTTTTCTAGCCATGCAAAACAGCGTTCCAGCAGAGCGATTTCTTTTTCATTTTCTTTGGTGACTTTTTTACCTGTTTTTATTCTGCCTATTCTTTTTTCAATCATTTCAAGGTCGGCGAAGAGAAGTTCGGTTTTTACCGCTTCAAAATCACGCATGGGGTCAAGCGTATCAAAGCCGTGGACGACTGAGTCGGATTCAAATGCACGTAGCACATGGACGAGCGCATCGCACCCTCTGACATCGTTTAGAAACCTTGCGGCATTTGAGTTTCCGCTGTTTTCGGAAACTGCAAAGCCCGCGACGTCGGTGAGTTCGATTTTTGCATATGTTATTTTCTTAGGCTTGTAGAGCCCCGTCAGAAAGTCAACTCTCTCATCAGGCACAATTCCCGTACCGATGTTTGCCGTGCCTTTTCCGCCACCTGATGTACTGCTTTCGTCCTTTCCTGTGAGTAGTCGAAAAAGCGTGGTTTTCCCAGTTTGGTTAAGTCCAACAAGACCAATTTTCATGTTTTTAGATGTTCCTTTATACGTTTTATTGCAATTTTAACAGATGCGCGCGATTTTTTCAATAGAAATTGCAACAAGACAGAGGAGCCGTCCCCCTGTCTTGCCCTTGCTTGTGTCGCTAATTGATGATATACTGTTTTTACATTAAAATTACAGCGTGATATGGAGGCAACAATTACATGAAAACATCTGACTTTAAGCGTAACATCTACTGTGGCGAGGTGCGTAGTGCGGACATTGGGCGGACTTTGACTGTTTGCGGTTGGGTACAGCGCAATCGCGACCTTGGCAGTCTTATCTTTATCGACTTGCGTGACCGCACGGGGATTATACAGCTCGCTTTTGATGATAACACATCTAGGGACATCTTTGACGAGGCATTTGCCGTGCGTGCAGAGTTTGTTTTGCAGGCGACGGGAGTTTTGCGTGAGCGTTCTTCTAAGAACCCCGACTTGCCGACAGGTGATGTTGAGCTTGAAGTCACTGAGCTTATTGTGCTCTCAAAGGCAGAGACGCCACCTTTTGAGATTGTCGAAGATTCAGATGTAAACGACGCGCTGCGCCTGAAGTACCGCTATCTCGACCTGCGTCGACCTGATATGCAGCGTTACATTGCACTGCGCCACAGGACTACTAAGGTTACACGTGACTACTTTGACGAAAACGGGTTTTATGAAATCGAAACACCCATGCTAACAAAGTCCACCCCCGAAGGTGCGAGGGATTACCTTGTACCGAGTCGTGTTCATAAAGGCAAGTTTTACGCACTACCGCAGTCTCCGCAACAGTATAAGCAACTTTTGATGCTTGCGGGATTTGACAAGTATTTGCAGATTGTCAGGTGCTTCCGAGATGAAGATTTACGTGCCGACCGTCAACCTGAGTTTACGCAGATTGACCTTGAAATGTCGTTTGTCGACATGGAAGATGTCATTGCTATCAATGAGGGTTACATGAAGCGGATTTTCAAGGATATTCTTGACGTAGATGTTCAGCTCCCCATGCAAAGGCTCACCTACCGTGAAGCTATGGACAGGTTCGGCAGTGACAAGCCTGATTTGCGGTTCGGTCTTGAACTGTCTGACATAAGTGACATTGTTAAAGGTTGCGAGTTCAAGGTATTTGCGGAGCCTGTCGCAAACGGCGGCAGTTTACGAATGATATGTGTGCCGGGCGGCGGCTCTATGCCCCGCAAACAGATTGATTCACTTGTCGAATACGTCAAAACTTACGGTGCCAAAGGTCTTGCGTGGACAAAGCTTGCTGAGGACGGCAGTGTCTCTTCGTCGTACTCGAAGTTTTTAACTGATGAAGAAAATGAGCAAATCATAAAGCGGGCAGGTGCGAAAGCGGGCGACCTTATACTGATTGTCGCCGACGTGAAGGAAGATGTTGTATTTGCCTCGCTCGGAGCTCTCCGTGTTGAGTGTGCAAAGAGACTTGATTTAACTCCGCAAGGTGTTTTCAATTTCGTATGGATAACTGAGTTTCCGATGTTTGAATACTCCGAAGAAGAGGATCGTTTTGTTGCTGTACATCATCCGTTTACCGCACCGATGGATGAAGATATGCACTTGTTGGAGAGCGACAAGGCAAAATGCCGCGCAAAGCAATATGACCTTGTACTCAACGGTACAGAGCTTGGCAGTGGGTCAATTCGGATTAACACGCCTGAGATGCAAGAGCAAGTTTTCCGCGCTGTTGGGCTTACTCCGCAGGAGGCAAATGAGAAGTTTAGTCACCTTATAACCGCATTTAAGTACGGCGCACCGCCGCATGGTGGGATTGCCTATGGGCTTGACAGATTGGTTGCACATTTTGCAGGCTTAAGTTCAATACGCGATACCATCGCGTTTCCGAAAGTTCAAAACGCATCCGAACCAATGACAGCTTGCCCTGACATCGTGGATGAAAAGCAATTAAAGGAATTAGGCATTGCGCTTGCAGCGGAATAATGGTATCATATAATTGTTTCACTGATTATACATTGAACTCTATGACTTTGAAAATCCACCTTCGACATAAGGAGCTATTCAATGACATCACGCTCTAAACTATTTACTATAATAATAATCGGCGCTCTTGCCATTTATGCGCTGGTTAGTTTGTATGTCATTTGGGAGCTGACTGTGCCGTTAAACAGGCAGCAGCAGGAGGATATGCGGCGTGCCGCCGAGCTTAGGCAGCAGATTGCAGACCTTGAGTTCATGCTTGAGAATACTGACGACCCCGACGTTGTTCGGCGCATTGCCGAGGAACTGCTCGGACTTGTTTCACCTGATGAAATCGTAATCACCGGATTTACTGATAGGCTGATAGATGATTAAAAATAGGATTAGTGAGAAAAGTAAAGAAGAACTTTTACGAGATATGAAACCTGCGGCAACATATCTTGATAGCCTTGCAGGTTTTTCAGATGTACTGAGTACGATTAGACAAGCTGAAAATGCTGCAAAAGAACTTCTCGACGAGACAACAGATGCAGCAAACATGCCAAAGAAAACCAGATTTAAGCATATCTCAACAGGCGAAACGGTCGATATCGGAAATGATTCAGAAAACAAAGCTCGTGGAACAGACACGGATATGAAGAAAACCAACGGTGAGTCACAAGCGACGGTCGCAGAGCAAAACGAGACTAAGCCTGATGAACAACCGGAGGAAAAGCCGTCTACTGAGGAACTTTTACAAAAGCTGGATGAATTAGTTGGACTGGAGAACATAAAACAGAGCGTCAAAAGCCTTATAAATCTCGTCAAAGTTCGCAAGTTGCGTGAGGAAAACAAACTCCCGAACCCTCCGCTCTCACTTCACATGGTGTTCACAGGAAACCCGGGAACAGGCAAAACAACAGTTGCGAGAATACTATCTGAGCTTTACTGCGCCATCGGCGTACTCTCAAAAGGTCAGCTTGTTGAGGTTGACCGCTCCGGTCTTGTCGCAGGATTTGTCGGTCAAACAGCGATTAAGACATCTGAAGTGGTCGAAAAAGCGCTCGGTGGCATACTTTTTATTGATGAAGCATATGCGCTTGCACCTGAGGCTGGGACCGGCAGTGACTTTGGTAGAGAAGCGATTGAAACACTTCTCAAACTCATGGAGGACAACCGAGACGACCTTATAGTCATTGTCGCAGGTTACAGCGAGCCAATGGAGCGTTTCATCACGGCAAACCCCGGTCTGGAATCACGTTTTAACAGATACTTCGAATTTGAAGATTATGACAGTAACCAACTTGGCGAAATTTTTACGCTGATGTGCTTAAAGAGCGAATATGTACTCACAGATGAGGCGAAAGAATTTGCAGACGAACATTTTAAGTTCATTTATGAAAACCGAGATGAAAACTTTGGCAATGCACGTCATATTCGCAATTTCTTTGAGCATATTGTCGCACAGCAGTCTGATAGGATTTCGTCACTGAGCGAGCATACAAGGGAAGATTTAGTAGTGATCAAGCTGGAAGACTTAGAAAAAGCAGTATAAAAACGAACCCTAGGTGGCGTGATTTGAACTAGATTCTGCGACTGCGCGCAGAATGACGTGACGGTACTCAGCAATTACAAAGTAGTAAATTGATAGGAAAGGACTGGTTTTCTAATGGCACACGGTAAAGACATTAAGATTATTTGCGGAAACTCCAACATTCCCTTTGCGGAGGACGTCTGCCGAAACATAGGATTACGTCTTGGCAGTACAAATGTCACCACATTCTCGGACGGAGAGATTGCAGTTTCTCTCAATGAAACCGTGCGTGGCTCAGATGTGTTCATCATTCAATCCACATGCACACCTATCAATGACAATTTGATGGAAATGCTTATCATGGTTGATGCGTGTAAACGTGCATCTGCGAGTCGTGTCACCTGCGTTGTTCCCTACTTTGGCTATGCCAGACAGGACCGAAAAGCCAAGGCACGTGACCCCATCTCAGCAAAACTTGTCGCAAACCTCATAACTTCGGCAGGTTCCGACAGAGTTCTCACAATGGACTTGCACGCCGCTCAAATACAGGGATTCTTCGACATTCCCGTGGACAACCTTCATGGTGCGCCTATTTTTGTTGACCATTTTCACAAGAAGTTTAAGGGCAAGGGCATGGAAAATATAATTGTCGTCTCACCTGACATTGGCTCTGTTGCCCGCGCAAGAGCGTTTGCCCTGAAAATGGGTCTTGGGCTCGCCATAGTTGACAAGAGACGCGAGAAGGCTAATCAAGCCGAAGTCATGAATATAATAGGCTCTGTTGAGGGTAAAACTGTTCTGATGTATGATGATATGGTCGATACCGCAGGCAGTCTCTGCGAAGCGGCAAATGCTCTGGTTCAAAACGGCGGTGCAAAGGAAATCTATGCCTGTGCTTCTCATGGTGTGCTGTCGGGTGAATCTGTTGAGCGTATTAATAACAGCGTTGTCAAGGAAATCGTTTTCTCAGACACAATACCGCACGAGCGTTCAAAGGGCTCGGAAAAAATTAAGTATCTCACCGCTGCTCCACTGTTTGCCGAAGCAATCAAGCGCACCTTTGAAGAAGTTTCAATTTCAACTCTATTTAGATAGAGCATGGGCGCTTGGTATATAAGGTACCTATAGAAATTTTTGAAAGTTTTGGTCATTAAGAGGTTATGTTTTTTAGGAAAAAACTTGAGCCTGTTGAGTGGATTGCTGTTTTTTTGGGCAACCCCGGATTAAGGTATGAAAGTACACGCCACAATGCAGGGTTCATGGTGGCTGATGTAATTGCAAAAGAAACTGTGGTGAAGATAAACCGCGCCAAGTTCAATGCGCTGACAGCAGTGGTCACTCTTGGTGGTAAGCGTGTTTTGCTTGTAAAACCTCAGACATACATGAACCTGAGCGGAAACTCGGTTCGGCAGGCTATGAAATTTCACAACCTGCCAATTCAAAATGTTATAATTATCTCGGACGAAACTTCACTGCCGCCGGGCAAGCTACGCATACGCAGGCGTGGTTCATCTGGCGGACACAACGGTTTGCGTGATATTATCAAAAAATGCGGCAGCGAGGACTTTCCAAGAATCCGAATCGGTGTTGGAGCTCCCCCGTATGATGAATATATTCTGGCAGACTGGGTGCTTTCAGCGCTCAAAGGCGATGATGCGAAACAAGTCGCAGACGCTGTTTTACGAGCGGCGGCGGCACTGGAGCTAACCATGATGGAAGGCTTAGATGCCGCCATGGGTAAGTATAACGGTTGAGGAAACTTAAGCTCTGATATATTGGATTCTGCGACTTCGCGCAGAATCCAATGCTGTGGCATTCGATACAGCCTAAAACTCCGAGTGGGGTGGTAGCCTGTCTATTTTTGATGTGTTTTTTAACTTAAATTGTGATATTAGCTGTTCAAGCGTTGATGATTGATTACTCATCTCAGCGGAAGATGCGGCGCTTTGCTCTGCTGTTGCGCTGTTTTGTTGAGTCACCTTGGCTACTTGGTCGATGCCTGTGTTTATCTGTGAAATGCTATCTGTCTGTTGCTCTGATGACTTTGCAATTTCGATTACAATTTGGTTGCTCTCCCCTATACCGGCAACAATTTCTGAGAGACTTTCAGATGTCTCACCTGCAATTTTTGAACCGAGTTCTGCTTTTGCTATTGAATCTGCAATCAGGCTCTCTGTGTCTTTTGCCGCCACGGCACTCTTAGCGGCGAGGTTTCTCACTTCCTCAGCTACTACTGCAAACCCTTTGCCATGCTGTCCGGCTCTCGCCGCCTCAACTGCGGCGTTGAGTGCCAATATGTTAGTCTGAAATGCTATGTCGTCAATGGATTTAATTACCTTGCTTATGTTTTGGCTTGATTCGTTTATGTCTTTTACGGCGGTCATCATTTCGTTCATTTGACCACTGCCTTTTTCTGCGCTAACTTTTATTTCATTAGCGAGCATCGCCGCACGCTCTGCCATGCCTGCGTTTTCTTTTGTCGTTTGAGCAACTGCCGAAATTGACGCCGAGAGCTGCTGAACAGACGCCGCCTGCTCTGTGCTGCCCTGCGCAAGTGTCTGACTGCCGTCGGCTATCTGTTTTGAACCCGATGAAACCTGCTCGGCGGAAATCTCAATCTCCTTTAACGTGTCGTTTAGTTTTTCATTGAGAAGGTGTAGTGAATTGCCAAGCACGTCTTTTTCGGATAAAATCGTAATCTCCACGGTTAAATCGCCGTGGGCTAAAGCCGTGACTTCTCCGCCGATGGATTCGAGCCTTTTAAAAAGCTCAACCACGTAATTAAAGCTCTGCCCTATCTCATCTCTGCGAGGTCCGTATTTTGTAACCGCGGCACTATCATCGGCATTTAATGTAATGCTGCCCGACTGACTGAACTTGCCGATTATCTTGTTCAGCGCAATAAATGGCTTCGCAAATGTCTTACCTACAAAGTAGTTTATGAGCAAAATTAAGCCAAATGCAAACGCAAAAATCACAACAAACCTAAGTAGTGATGCGGTTATCTCATAAGTAAACTCACTGTTTGGCGCAAGTGCGAAAAGTGTGTAATCATTAACCAGCACCTCAACTGCCATAACATATCGCACGCCATCAAGGGTAAACTCTGCAAAACCGTCAACGGCAGTGGCTGCTGCAGAAATAATCGCACTCTGTGAAGCGCTGCTCAGCGATGAGACCTCAGCGCTTGTCGCAAAAAACTCACCTGATGTGCTCACCAGAGCGGCAAATCCCGTATCGTAGAAGCGAGCATTTCCTATTGCACTAAGAATTTCATTTGATGGCACGGCAGTGCTTGATGTGATGAAGTAGAGGTTACTTTCTGCCGATAACCCTGAGACTTCACGAATCATGGTAAGCCGTGATACTTCGGTAATCTCTTCAATAATCCTACTTTGCATATAGGCGGCAACGCCGATACCGATAACTATTACCATCAATGAAATGAGAAAAAATACCCTTCCTGTCAAACTTTTAAAATTGATCATTCTTATAACCAGCCTCTCAAAATATTGATAATTTTATCATAAAATTTGTCTTAAAACAACTTTTATTATTTAGAGCTCTTGAATCAAACCACCCGATATGATAGAATCACATGCAAAATATGTAATGCTCCCCTCAATTAAACAGAGAGCTTCATGGCAAAGAAAATTATATAGGAGGCATACCACATGACGCCGATGATGCGGCAGTATCTGGAAATTAAAGACAGAAATCCTGACAGCATTCTTTTCTTTCGCCTTGGCGATTTTTATGAGATGTTCGGCGAAGATGCAAAGGTTGCTTCGCAGGCCCTTGACATAGTTCTTACCACGCGCGATAAATCGGAAAACCTTGAAGAGCGCACACCCATGTGCGGCGTTCCGTACCACAGCGCCGAATCATACATTGCAAAGCTTATTTCAAAAGGCTTCAAGGTCGCAATTTGTGAGCAACTTGAGGATCCAAGCCAAGCAAAAGGGATTGTTGCACGCGATGTTGTACGTGTTATCACACCGGGAACGCTCATGGAATCGTCAATGCTCGACGAGAGTAAGTCAAATTTCCTCTGTGCTGTCTATCTCGGAGAAGTGTCTGCCGCCTGTTTTTCTGACCTATCGACAGGCGAAATATCCGTAACTGAATTTTTGGACGTAGATTTGCGGCATATTGAAAATGAACTGGCTTCATTTTCTCCCACCGAGGTTATTTTAGGCGGAGATCCCGGCATGGTGAATACGCTGGCAGAGCGTATGAATGCGCGGTTTTCGTCTCTTGTGCAGTGCGATGGCGCACGGTTCAATGAGGAGAATGCAAAGATTGCAGGTGAACATTTCTTGGGTGTTTCGGAAAACACCGGGAGTGGGACGTCGAGGACGCCGTCCCCTACGAGCGCATTGCTAAATGGTGTGGTGTCCCCCATGGGGGTTGCTGTTGGTGCGCTTTTTTCTTATCTTGTTGATACGCAAAAGACTGATATATCGCATTTGAAATCGCTTCGCTACAATAATGACTTTGCGCTTATGGAGATGGATATAAACACCATGCGGAATTTGGAGCTTGTTGCATCTCTCAGAATCGGTGATAAGCGGGGGAGCCTTTTAGGTGTGCTCGACCAAACAAAAACACCTATGGGACGGCGACTTATCCGCAATTGGACTTTACGGCCGCTCCTTCAAGTTGCACATATTATGCGTCGCCAAAGTGCTGTTGATGAGCTTTATCGCAGTACCGTTGCTCGTGGCGAAATAACTGTTTCCCTTAGAAAGATCGGCGATATGGAGCGGCTTATAGGGAAAATCGTGTTTGGTAACGCGGGTTCGAGAGATATGAAAGCACTCTCCATGTCAATCTCAGCTCTGCCTGATATTTTAGCGCAGCTTGCGCCCATGAAATCCGCCCTGCTTAGCCAAAGTGCAACACTTGATAGTCTCTCCGACATAGCTGAGAAGATAGATTTTACAATTAAAGACGACCCGCCGTTTTCTGTGCGTGAGGGCGGATTTATTAATGATAGTGTAGACACTGAGCTTGACCGCCTGCGCTCACTGCTGCATAACAGCTCCGAAGCGCTCACTGCAATTGAAACAAGAGAGCGCGAGCGCACGGGCAAAAAACTGAAAATTGGGTATAACAAAGTTTTCGGCTATTACATCGAAATCACGCGCTCAATGTCTGAAGATGTGCCCGACGATTACATTAGAAAACAAACACTGACTAACTGCGAAAGGTTTATTACCCAAGAACTCAAAGAGCTTGAAGCAGAGTTATTGACCGCAAAGGACAAAGTCACCACGCTTGAATATAATCTATTTGAAAAACTCCGCTCAGAGGTTTCGGCGCAAGTGGGGCGTATACAAGAAACAGCAAGAATAATCGCCGAACTCGATGTTTTCTGCTCGCTTGCCCACGTCGCTGTCACGGGCAACTATGTTATGCCCGAAGTCGACGCTTCAGGGGTTATAAACATCAAAGATGGCAGGCACCCTGTTGTTGAGGTTATGAACCAGAGTTCACTCTTTGTGCCAAACGACACATTTTTGGACAAAGGCGACTCCCGAACATCCATAATCACAGGCCCAAACATGGCCGGTAAATCGACATATATGCGCCAAACCGCCCTCATTGTGCTGATGGCACAGATGGGCTCGTTTGTACCTGCAAGCTTCGCTCAAATCGGCATAGTTGACAGAGTTTTCACAAGGATTGGCGCATCAGACGACCTAGCCGCAGGGATGTCAACGTTCATGGTCGAAATGACTGAGGTCTCCGATATTTTGTCAGATGCAACTTCGGCATCGCTCCTAATTCTCGACGAAATAGGGCGCGGCACTTCAACCTATGACGGAATGTCCGTTGCCCGCGCTGTTTTGGAGCATTGTGCCGATAGGAAAAAGCTAGGCGCAAAGACCATGTTTGCAACGCATTATCACGAGCTTACAGTTTTAGAAGATGAGATTGACGGCATAAAAAACTACAATATCTCTGCCAAAAAGCGCGGCGACGAGATAATTTTCCTGCGCAAAATTGTCCCCGGCGGTGCAGACGACAGCTATGGTATCGAAGTTGCAAATCTGGCAGGCGTTCCCGACAGTGTGATTAAACGCGCAAAGGCAATTTTGAAAACGCTGGAGAGCATGGGTGAGGGCAAGGGTGGAAATAAAAGAATGGGTTCATCGCATGAAGATAAACCAGAAAATGTCGGCAAAGGTATCGAAAAAAGTAATTCGTCAACAAAATTTGCCGATTCGGGGCAATTTTCCATGCTCGACATGGGCATAAGCGAAGTAGCAGAAAAACTTCGTTTAACCGATTTAAACACACTAACACCCCTTGAGGCGCTTAGTTTGCTTTTTGAGCTGAAGAAGAAATTGTAGGGGTGGACTTATGCATCCGATACTATTCACAGTTCTTGGCAGAACTATAACAAGCTATGGCGTACTCGTTATATTAGCGACGGCTCTAGCGTGGCTCATTGTTGCGCTCTTGACTCGCAGGAAAATCAAAGATATCGGACTCGTTTTTCTGATGTGCATTGCCGGTGGCTTTGTGGGTGTGGTTTTGCTCAGACCAATTATGCGAATACCTGCGATAATTGCGAATTGGCAGTATCTTACCCAGTTTGGGATTGAGGGGTTTATAGGACATGTCTTTGGCGAACTTGTTTTTTACGGTGGGCTTATAGGCGGCATAATTGCAATGGCACTCTTTTGCCGTGGATTCAAAATCCCAATACTTCCAATCGCAGACGTTTTTGCTCCTGCTTTAGCGGTGGCGCACGGAATTGGCAGAATAGGTTGTTTTCTGGGCAGTTGTTGCTACGGCATCGCTGTAGACGCATCACACCCCTTTGCGGTTGTGTTTCCCAAACATGCTCTGAGCGCTCCGCCGGGAGTGCCTTTGCTTGCGGTTCAGCTTATAGAAGCTGCGTGTCTATTTTTGATTTCCGCAATTCTCATAATTGTATACAAAAAAGGCACACTCAAAGGGCTTACAGTGTGCCTATATGGAATACTCTACTCGATAACCCGTTTTGTGTTGGAATTCTTCCGAGGAGATCTTCACCGTGGAATATACGGCGGCCTCTCAACCTCGCAGTACATTTCAATAGTGCTGCTTATCGGGAGTGTCGTTTTGCTTTGGCTTATAGTGAAGCAGAGCAAAAGACAGGGGGACGGTTCCTACTTAAGCAACATTTCGTAGTTATAGTTCCTGACTGCCGACTTCATCATTACAAAAGCAACAATTCCTAATAATGCAGCTATTATCAGTAGAATCCACGCGTTTAGCATCATTAGTCCTGTGAATTGGCTTGCCGCTAGTAGTATTATCGGTAGTGTTATAAGTCCTGCTTTTTGGAATGCCTCTTCCATTGACTGTGCTTTTGCGGATATTTTCGATGTGATGGTAACGGCAAGAAGTGTGAGTGCCGGAGCTACTAGGAAAACAGTTATATACCAGTTTACTCCGGGTAACATTAAGCTTCCGAACATGAAGTAAATTAAGGTTTGGCTGACAAGTAGGTACGCAATGAAAGTTCCGACGGTGGCAATCATCGACAGAAAAAATGCTGAAAGTACCTTCGATGAAAAGATTTCGCGCAGTGACAACGGGCTGTAGAGCAGTGTTTCAAGGGTGCGTTTTTCCTTTTCGCCAACAAACGATGCGGTTGCCATTGCTGTGGTTGCAATGACGGGAATCATCAAAAAGAACGCCGGAATTATGCTGTTCAGTACAAAAGACAAAATCGTAAGGCTCATATCCGTTTCGCCTACAATACCCGGCATTACGCCGAGTAAATCGCCGAAGTCGCCCATATCTTCAGGGGTAAAGTACATGATTGCAATGAATAGCGCAGGAAAGGCGACACCGAACATTAGCGCAACGATGACGATTGACACGATATTCCCCTTTGTTGTTTTAAAGAAACGCAAATCCTTTTGGATTATGGCTTTTTGCATAGAACTTAGCATTTTGTATGTCCTCCGATATATCTTTTTTGTCAGTGAAATGTAATTGAAAATCACCTTGAGATTGTGATAGACGTGTTCGTTTATATTGCTTCACCGATTACACAAGTAGTGAAAAGTAAATTTCTTCGACTGATGCTTTTTCTGCCGAAATATGATAGAGATTTCCGCCATTATCGACTATCGATTTTACGATGTTTGGAATTTCATCGTCTGAATCTACGTCGATGGTGTACGTTTGCTCGTCTAACTTCTCTGCGTTCAGAGAGTCGGGGATTTTGTCTGCCTCAATTTTTACATGACTCCCCGCAAACACTAGCTCGCGTAACTCTTCTAGGGTTCCGCTTGCAAGCAATATTCCGTTATCTATCAAGCCGTATGATGAGCAGACATCTTGTGCGTAACGAAGTTGGTGTGTACAGAGGAAAATTGTCGTCCCCTCATTTTTCGCTAAATCCTTGATTATTTTATTAACGTTTAGTGCACTTTCGGGGTCAAGTGCCGCAGTTGGTTCGTCCAGAAACAGGATTTTTGGCCTGTGAATCATGGCGCGGGCAAGCGACAGGCGTTGGCGCATACCTGTTGAGTAATCTCCAAGCTTGCGGTCTTTTGCATCTGTAAGCTCCAGTTGTTCTAAAGTGCTTAGCCCTCTTTTTCTGCTTTCCGTCTCCGTCAGCCCAAAAACTTTTCCGTAGAATATTAGGTTTTCAATGCCTGTAAGGTTTCCATACATTTGGGCGTGTTCTGTGACAACGCCTGCGATAGCATGGACATCGACGGGATCTTTTGCGGGGTCGAACCCAAAAACTTCGCAAACACCGTTGGTCGGCGCAAGTGTTCCGTTGAGAAGTTTTACCGTCGTTGTTTTTCCCGACCCATTTGGACCTAGAAAGCCAAACACTTCGCCCTCATCTATGCTCACGCTGATACCGTTGACTGCAAGCTTTCCGCTGTCGTACTTTTTCACCAGATTTTCCAGTTTTACTGCACTCATTTATGGCTCCTTCACTTATGTAGACACTGACTTTGCACTATCAAATGCCACCTAGTATTTATTCTGTAATCAATTATAACAGGAAACAAAGTCACTTTTCAATCAACTTGTGGTTGACTTTTCCAAAAAAAGTTAACCCTTGGTAAATCGCACGGGCTTTTCGTTTTGGCGCTGAGAAAAATTAAACGGAAGAGGCGAGATTTGTACCGCCTCTTCCGCAAGTTTGTAAATTGCCGTTATTCTTCGAGCCAAGCGAAAATTCTCGCTAGGTCTATAGATTGATAAAGCTCAGAGAACACGGGATTCATCTCTTCACGCCACTGCTGCATAACTGTCGGGAAGTTATCAGAAGCCGCAACTTGGCGAAGTGTGTGTGCCATTCCTTGAGATATAATTGAGATAGGTACAGCATCAAGATCCACAGGGAGTCTGAGAATAATGTGGTATCCATGTGAAGTCTCGACAATTTCACTCATCTCTCCGTAAGTCAGTTCCAGTGCTGCGCTTGAGAATGGTTCAACCATATCCCAGGGTTGAAACAGATACCCTCCAGGATTAGTCAAACTGCCGGGGTCTTCACTGTACTGAAGCATTAGCTCCGTAAAAAAGTCCACAAAATCATCGTCTTGAGCCCGAGGCAATAGTCTCTCATAGATTTCATCAATAGCTTCACGAGCAGAGTTATCCTCTGTAGACATAATTAAAATATGCCTTGCCATCATAAATCCCTCTCTGGTAGCAAACTCTTCAGCAATCTCATCAGATAAATCCACCCCAAATTCGCCATAGAGCGTATTTAGTATGGGGGTGACTAATCTTTCAGTAGTTATAACGCGCTCAAACGTCTCAAAGTCATAAAAACCATACTCAATTCTCAATGCTTGTGTGAAATTTTCAAAAGAGCCGTAATGGTCAAATACAATCTGCATCTCTTCGTTTAGCCTGTCAAGCTCGTCCTCTGCAATCGCAATATTTAAAGTCGATGCTCCGTGTCGGTAAAGCAGAAGTGTCATTGCGCTCTCTGTCGCCAGCTCCAAAGCCATTACTGCAAGTGTCTCATCACCGTGTACAATTTCAGACCAGTCTACAGGATTTTGAAAAAAGCCTGTGAAGTTTGAAATTGTGCTGTAGATATGTGAGTAAAGCTCAGCCCATGTGATATGATCATCTCCTGCACTTATCATAATCGCATCTCTGTCAAAAGTTGTCATAGCTTCTTCCAAATTAGCCGCAACTCGTTCTGAGTGGTTAGTTACAAAGCCATCTGCGTCCGCTGATGGGTCATCGTCTGAATCTACTACCTCTGACGGCACATCTTCATCCCCATTCGATTCTATGTCAGCCCCGTCATCACATGCTGCAAGTGAAGCAAAGATTAGTGCCATACATAGAATCAGTGAAAGTATTTTAATTAAACTGAACATTGGTTTACCGCTTTTTAGGTGCTCCATTTCGCTTGGAGCCGCGTGTTTTTCTGCAAGTTTTTTCATTTAAGTGATTGTCCTTTCAAAACTCCTCAGATGCAGGTAGCGCTCATATGCAGTACATAAACCGGAGGATTGTCTTACTACAGCCGATATTATAGCAGATAACACACGATTTGAGTAGCTTTTTTTATTTTGTTTACTTTTTGTCCTAATCTTTAGCTGTTTTTAGTGGGCAACTCTACGAATTTTATGGGGCGTCGAGGACGCCGCCCCCCACGCTTTCCAAAGACGAAAGCGCGTATGCAAAACTTCGTACCAACTTTACCGCCTCGTCTACTACTGCACCACCTGCGAGTTTTAATGCAACGGCGGGATCTGTGCCTGCGAGCACCTTTATACGCCCTGTAAAATCAGGCAATGCGTAAAGCGTAGAAATGCTCTCCATGTTAAAGTCAGTTAGTTTAACACTCAACCAGCCCTCTTTTTGCGAAATTTCTGTAATGCCAATCTCTGATGCTTCTGCACGTAGCATTGCCACAGAGATTAGCGTAAGAACTTGTTTGGGCGGATCGCCGTATCTGTCAACGAGCTCCTCAACCATGTCGTCATAGTCCTCTTGTGAGCGAATAAGTGCGATTCGTCTGTATACATCCATTCGCTGTTTAGCTGACGGGACGTATTTATCGGGAATTCCGGCAGAGACGTTGATGTCTGCAACGCACTCAATCTTCTTGGGCGCTTTTTCGCCTTTTTCCTCTAAAACAGCCTCTTCAAGCAGTTTTAAATACATATCATATCCAACGCTTATCATATGCCCCGACTGCTCGGAGCCGAGCAAACTGCCCGCACCCCTTATTTCAAGGTCACGCATCGCAATCTTAAAGCCTGAATTAAACTCTGCAAATTCCCTGATTGCAGTGAGCCGCTTCTCCGCAATCTCGGAGATCGCCTTACCCTGCCTGAAGGTGAGGTATGCGTATGAGCGGCGCGGTGAACGACCGACACGTCCTCGAATTTGGTGAAGCTGTGCAAGTCCCAGCTTGTCAGCATCCTCGACTATCAGGGTGTTTACATTCGGAATATCAATGCCGGATTCGATAATTGTTGTGCAGACAAGCACCTGAATTGTACCATCAATCATCTGCTCCATCACTTCACTGAGATGATCCTCGTCCATTTGTCCGTGCGCCACGCCAATCCGCACACCCTCTAGCAACCCTGCGAGCCTGCCTGCTTCTCGTTCAATTGATTCCACCCTATTGTGCAGATAATAAACTTGTCCGCCGCGGTCGATTTCACGCCTTATGGCATCGCATAAAATGTCGTAATCATGTTCCATGACATAGGTTTGGACGGGGCGGCGGCTCTGCGGAGGTTCCTCAATTGTTGACATGTCTCTAATTCCCGATAGCGCCATGTTGAGTGTTCTGGGAATCGGTGTGGCGGAAAGAGTTAGAACATCTACTTTCTTTGAGATTGACTTTAGTTTTTCCTTATGCGACACCCCAAAACGTTGCTCCTCGTCAACCACCAAGAGTCCGAGTTTTTTAAACTCAATATCTTTCTGCAAAAGCCTGTGAGTGCCTATAATAAAATCAACGCTTCCGTTTTTAATATCACGCAGAGCAGTTCGCATCTGTGCAGGAGTTCTGAAACGACTGAGAACCTCGATGTTTACAGGATAGCCGGCGAAGCGGCGCATTGATGTAACGTAGTGTTGCTGTGCCAGAACCGTTGTCGGAACTAAAATTGCCGCCTGATAGCCGCTGAGAATACACTTCATTATGGCACGCAGGGCGACTTCGGTTTTTCCATAACCCACATCACCGCAGAGAAGCCTATCCATAGGAACTGATTTTTCCATGTCCTCTTTTATCTCTTTTGTACTTTTGAGCTGGTCATCTGTCTCCTGATAACCGAACTTATCTTCAAACTCGGCTTGCCACACTGTATCTTTCGCAAACGCCCTGCCTTCAATACGTTGACGCTCCGCATACAACTTTATGAGTTCTTTTGCCATCTCTTTTGCGGCTTTTTTCGCACGTGTTTTCGCCTTGATCCATTCTGTTCCGCCCAGCTTTGAGAGCTTTGCACCAACTGCCTCTTCGCCGCCACCGATGTACTTTGCCACCATATCAAGCTGAGTCGTAGGAACATAGAGCGAATCTGTACCTGCGTATGCGATTTTGATGTAATCCTTGTCCACATCGTCAACACGTAACTTGAAAAACCCAACAAAGCGACCGATTCCGTGCGTGTCGTGAACAACAAGGTCGCCTTGTGCAAGATCTGAAAAACTCTGCAACTTCTCACGCGTAGTCTTTTGTTTAGCCTTTTTGACTTTTCTAACTACTTGTGGTTGCGCTACAATCTGCCCCTCGGTGACAATCGCAAGGTTAATAGATGGATATTCCACACCCGCTGAAAGTTCACCGATGGCTATTGCACACTGCCCCTTTTCGGGCAAATTATGCAGTGCGCTGTCGAGACTCGACGAAATCTCACGCTCTTCAAGGTACTCGCGCATACGGTCTGCCCTGCGCCTGTCTTGGCATAAAATAACAGTTCTAAAGCCCGATTTTATGTAATGAGCGACTTCGGACGATGCCGTTTCAAGACTGCCGCCGTAAGACGGAAGCCGTTTGGCGTCCATGCTGATCATAACTTTTGGCGTGAGCGGATATGAGCTGCTCGCAAAGCTGTCGGTCATAACAGTTGGGAATTTATTTAAATTTAGCAGTAGTCCTGCCCAGTCCTCAGAAAAGCGGACAAGACTGCTTTCAAGTACGCCCGCTTCGAGTAGTGTGACACTGTCTGCTCCGAGCATTTTAAGATAACTATCGGCACGTTCCGTCACACGTAGCGGCTCGCAGATTACAACAATCGTATCGTCTTGAAGATAATCGAGCGGTGTTGACATTGGCGAAATCAACTCAATGTACCTGTCGGCGGTTGTAAACCCTCTATCTTCATTGAGCCTGTCAATGTCGGCTGTGAGGTTTTTGAGTAGCTCAGGCGAAGTTGTGCTTCTTGCTTCAAGTCTTGCATGATACTCTTCAAGCTCTTTGGCTAGACCCTTTGCACCTTCGCCGCCTGCGCCACTATAAAGTGACGGCAACGCTTCAGCAACCGGAGCGATTTGCGCTTCGCTGAGTGGTTCGGTTCTACGCTGTGTGGATATATCAAAAAATCCAATGGCATCAATTTCATCGCCAAAGAACTCGCAGCGTACAGGTTCATCATGCGCCGGGGAGAAAAAGTCCAAAATCCCACCCCTGACTGCGAATTGTCCATGACCCTCGACCTGCTCACTCCTGCTGTAACCGCACAATATCAGTTTCTCTGAGAGTTCACCCATGTCATAAACAGTGCCTGTGCGCACTATCATAGACGCTTCTTTGAGTTTTTCGGGCGAAATCGTCCGTTGCAGGACACCACTCACAGACATTACGACAATTGGTGCACGTTGTTCGTTCATCGCCAAGAGCGCCGCAATTCGCTTTTGTTCGGTGTGGCGCGAAACAGCGTCAACATCGTGAAAAGTAAACTCCCGCGAGGTTACAGTGTGAGCTTGCTCCATTGTGAGTGCAGCGATATCACGGGCAATTCTCCCCGCCTCATCCTCACCCGCACATATGACCGCAACGGGTCGCATGGTCGTTGCTCTAATCGCCGCTGCAACGTGAGCACGGTGTATCTCGGACAGCCCCGAAATAACCGCAGGACATTTCCCGGCTTCAATACCGGAAATAAGTTTCCTAAAGCCGGCTTCTTCGCTGAGTGATTTTGTGATTTGTAGCATGTATAATTTCTCCTTGAATTGCACCGGGATTCCTATATAATCCCGAATATAATGTATATGTGGTACTATATGATTACCACAGAATGTTTCACGTGAAACAATTTATGTTTTTCGCCCCATGTAGAGTTGATAGACATAATCTGCTTTCAGTATTCCGCCGTTTTGATTTATTGCCTCAGATAAAGCCTTGTAGAGAGCGTTGCAATTTTCTTCGGGCAATTTTATATGGTCAGACATTGTGTTCATCAGTGAAACATATTCATCTGCTGTGTATAGCTTGTAGCTTTTGTAGAGTTTCGTTCTTATGTCTGTGAATCCGTAAAGCTCCAGGCCTCTGAGTCTGAACCCTCTGTGGAGTTCGTCCGGGTCGAGATAGTCGTCTATACTCATTTCGGCAATGGTTTTTTCTCTCCTTCTCCAGTTTTCATAATGTGTATAGTAATGCTGAATATAGGCTTTTTCAATATCGTCGGTTAACTCTCCCTCTCCTTGGCGCACAACATTGTTGCGAAGTAGCGCAAATGTGCCGCCATCTTTTAGTAGTCTGAAAACTTTAGGGCACCCGATATTCGCATCTATCCAATGAAACGCCGAAGCGGCAAATATTAAGTCATAGGACGAGTCCTCCAGCTTTACATCTTCGAAAGTCGATGTGATTACTTTGAATTTTTCGTTTTCGCTGAATTTTCTCTTTAGAAACTCCGTCATGTTTTCGCCCATCTCTACAGCAAGCACGTCATATCCTGCATCAAGAGCTTGAACTGTAGCTTTGCCTGTGCCCGCACCTATTTCTAGGGCCTTTTTGCCACTGTCGGGTGATGAATATTTGATGATGTCGCTGAATATTTCAGGGGGATAGTCCCAGCGTGTTTTATCGTAGTTTTCTGTGATTTCGTCAAAAACGACTCGATTATGGCGTTCCCAGCCTGTTTTTGTTGCAGACATGTTGTGTTCTCCTTTGTTGTGTTGGTGGTGTAGGGGCGAACTGTGTTCGCCCGCCAGGTATCGGAGTATTTCGGATATCCAGGAGATAATTTCCATCGTCTCCTACATGGTTGTGCCGGCGTTTCTTACGGGCGAACGCAGTTCGCCCCTACGGGGTTTGTCACTCTATATAATACATATCCTCAGTCCATTGTGCGGGGTTGTCTTTGATATATTCCGTGATTTTTATGTATTCTCGGTGGTTTCGTATTATGTGGTTGTGATAGGAGCGTTGCCATGGTGAGAAACCTATTTGTTTGGTTATACGTCCTTTCCATTGTTTTATAATTCGGGAAACCGTAGGGCGAACTGTGTTCGCTCGTTAAATTAGAATAATCATATGCACATGATTCGGCATTATTACGTAGCAATTTACATGAACCCCATCGAATATCGTCGACATTTTATTTATTTCTGATTCTGTTATTTTCCCGATATCTGAAAGGAGCGGGCGAACGCAGTTCGCCCCTACAGTGGCGATTTCACCCAACAGCTCTTGCCTATCTTTCACGCACACCGTTACAAAATATGCGCCTTCTTGCGAGTAATCGTAGCCGTCTAGGCGGTTTTTCCTTCTTGTGGGCTTTTCGCTCATTTTGATTGTCCCGATTCACATACTATTTTCTCCCACTCATCTTTTAGCAATCTGTACTCTACCCTGTCTTTTAATTTGCCCTCATGCCATACGCAGGATTTGCACTCTGTTTCGAGTTTTATCATGTGGTTTGCAGACCTTTCGGTTTTTATTGTAGGGGCGACCGTCCTCGGTCGCCCGATTCTCGCAATATAATTGTGGTGTTTATATGATTCGGCATTATTGCATATCTCTACTATGTCGATGTTGTTTTTTTGTTATAATCCAAAATTGCAGTTCTAACAAGTCTTCCAATGCTTGATAATTGTATGCGCGGGCAACCGAGGACGGTCGCCCCTACACCTCTTGCCTGTAACATTCGCGGACTTCTGCCAAAATTGCTTTGTAGAAACCTTTTGCCGCTGGCTTTCGTTTTTTTGCTAGTTTTGTTCCGTGCTTTGTGTAGAATTTATCGTAGATTTTTTCGAGCTTATACTTGTATTCTCTGAGAAACGAATTTTGCTTGTCTTTTTTCCCATTTTGCACTAACCCCTCTTCACTGACCGTGTACAGCGGCTCCATCACATGAGCGTTGTGTAGTAGTGTTCTGGCTATACCTATTGCGCCGCAGACTTCTAACTTGTCTGCATCAAATAGAATTTTTGCTTCTATGCTTTCCGGTGGATTGTTGCTGCGAAAGCGATGCATTTCTATACAGTTTTTGACTGCATTCGAAAATTCCTCGGAGTAGCCGTTTAAAATAAGCCAATCATAAGCCTTTACCGCTCCGTGAGTTGCATGGTCAATGCTTGGGTCGGCGAATTGCTCCGGACGAGATATGTCATGCAAGAGACACGCCACGGTTAGAATATCGAAATCTACTTCACCTCCTGCATTTGCCTCATTTTCAGCGATTTGCAGTGCGTAGTTTAAGACCCTATATACATGCTCTGCGTCATGCGCTACATCACATAGGCACGATTTCATGTATGTTTCCACTTCGGGAAACTTTGCCATTAGTGGTTTTCTACTGTTTTTTTCTCTATTATCCTGCATCATCGTTCCTCACTGCACTGTTCACTTGTTTTTTGACACTTCGTAATCCTCTTTAGACAAAATATATCTCTTGCCTTCAAAGACTTTATTTAATGCTTTCGACTCAAAAACATGTTCACCACAATACTTAAACCCTGTTTTCTCTATAACCTTTTGGGATTGCTCGTTTATTTGAAAATGTCCGCACCATAATACGTCTACGCTTAACTCTTCAAAGGCATACTGAATTGCCGCTTTTGCCGCTTCAGGCATAATCCCTTTGCCCCAATAATCCTTTGATAGAACGTAGCCTATTTCTCTTTGGATTTCGGCTTTATAGCCGTAACTCAGTGTGTCTCTGTCGTGGATTCCGAGTGAGCCTATAACTTTATTGTTTTCTTTAAGCACAATGGCGTAAACATCACCGTCACGAATGAATGCGTCCAATATTGTTTTAGACGTTTCTGTGTTTTCGTGGTGCGGCCACCCTGCCATTTCCCCGACACCTTCGACTTTTGCGTATTCGTAAAAGTCTGCTAGGTCTGTTTCTTTCCAGTCTCTCAGTATTAGCCTCTCTGTTTCTAAAGTTTTCATGATTCCTCCTGGTTTTGTGGTTTTAGTCGATTGTTAAAATCATAAGTATTCGCAATTATTTGATTTTCTCCGCTTTTTCAAATCACCCGCAGGGCCGGGTGATTTGTTATTTAGTTTTTTGTAATAATCGAATGATGGCTTCTTGATTTTTAATAATCCTGCTCAGCCCCATCAGAACTCCACCACCGATGAATGCCATTACGCTTACAATTCTAAAAATTATATCTTCCCAGAGATCAAGGCGAATGATTTGAAAAATATAAAAGAAGGACATGCCTACTAAAATTAGACCTGCTACAAATAGAACGTTTGAAACAATTTTATTCATATACGCATCATCACCCCTCTATTTGCTCCAGTTCGCCGTCAACCGCCAAGCCTGCGGCTTTTCCGTAGGCACGTATTAATCCACCTTTTCCTAAAAGCGTACCTCCGAAATATCGCACGACTACTACAACTACATTTTGCAGTTTGCGTCGTGTAATCACGTTGTAAATGGGAAGTCCTGCCGTTCCGCGCGGCTCGCCGTCGTCATTTGTTTTTGCGGTGTTTTGGAGAACATAGGCATACGTAACATGACCCGCCTTAGGATGCTTTGCGGCTATGTCCGCGATAAATGCCTTTGCATCAGGCTCTGTCTCCGCTTTTGCGGCGTAACTTATAAACCGTGACTTCTTTTCTACGAGTTCGTACATATGGTTTGTCCTTGATTTGAGTGTTCTTTTGGTGGTTTTCTCGTGTTATCTGATTTTTGGTTTCATCATGTTTTTTCGGGCGATTAATAATCGCCCCTACATGGGTTCCATTGCATTTTACGATATATTTGTGAGAATTTCTTTATATCGCTTTGTCGCGAGTTTGCTGTGGGAACCTTTTTTGCAAAATTCAAGTTTGGATAGTTTCGGGGAATTTCTTTCTACAACTATCATCTCGTCTACAAGTTTATCTTGCAAAACCTGAAGCGCAGATAGGAATCGCTTATCTCGTTTTGCTTTATCATAAAACGACAGCACATAAACATAGGAAAATATGTTGTAATCCTCAAATGGATATCCGACCCTATAAAACCGGCTCCCCATGCCATATTGACAAGGTCCTATAGGCCTTTTGATTTCCCAGTGCTTTAGCAAAAACTCCACCGCAGCATCTAAAATAGGTTCATTATTTAGGTATTTGCTAAAGCGAAAAGAGCAGAGAATATTAAGTGTTGGGAAGGGGTTTGAATATTCCGTTTCCGGACCTCTTCCGAATGAAAACTTATTGCAACGCCAGCCGCCATCTAAATATGTGGTGTCTAAAAAGTATCTGAATGTTTTTTGCACTCTTTCATCTGATTGATAACCTAAGTTGCACAATAGATATGCGGCTCTTGCTGTGTGACAGGGCAAAATGCCGCCCGTCGGATATAATTTAAAACGACCGTCTTCTTTCCAAGCATCGAAAAACAGATCAGCTACCACAATTAGTATCGGGTCAGACGGGCTAATTCCCAATTCCAAAAGCATTAGCGCACAGTCATATGCAGAAAACGGGCTTCCCTTAATCAATCGATTATCGGGGGTTGTCCAGTAATCGGCACCTAGGTCATACCTGTGTGATAGTATTTCATCTATATCGATTTGATACTCGTGGTTAAGGCTCACGCTTTGCACCTCATGTTTCTTTGATAGTTGTAAGTAAAGACACATACAACATATTGTTTCACGTGAAACATTTTTCGCAATGTTTCGGGTTTAGTTCATGGGCGGCTATTAATGGTTTTTACAAGAAAGATAATAATCGTTTGCGATACTCAAAAAGGTGTTGCAAATATTGGATATTTTCCGCTTATCAAAACACCCGGCACCTGCGGGCGGCACCCTCTTTTCTAAAGAGGGCAAAAATGACTCTTTTTAAACCCCTGCCCTCTTTAGTAAAGAGGGTGGCCCCGCAGGGCCGGGTGTTTTGTTGCCTAGGTTTTCACAATTTCCTGCATAATAATCAAGTTCAAAATAATTACCATAATCTTCAGACGCCATCCCACCTACACCACTCTTTCAAAATACTCATCCGCAAGTATTGCATATACCGCCTCATCAATCCATTTTTTATCAACCCTCGCCCAGAACGCTTTGACATGCGTGGCTTCTCGGCGCATTCCGTTTCTTTCCATCACACGACAGGAGCCGTAGTTGACGGCAGCGCACGGCGCGGTTAATCTGCGAAGCTTTAAATCTTCAAAGCCGTATCTAATAAGCTCTGCGGCAAATTCCGTGCCATATCCCTGCTTCCAGTAGTCCATATGTAATATCCAACCCAACACTCCTGTATCATTTTCCTTATCCGGATAAACTCCACCACTTCCTATGACTTTGCCCGATTCTCTCAGGCAGACGGCAAAATCCCTTCCTACTTTTCTGTTTGCCGACATCTCCAAAAACGCTCTGGTTTCACTTTCCGCATTCGGTCCAAACGACATATAACGCACATTATCAGGGTTTGAGCCCCAAGAATGCACAGCTTCAAAGTCGTCCACTGTTAATGGACGTAGTGTGAGTCGCTTTGTTGTTAATATCATGTTGTGTCTCCTTGGTTATATAGCCTGTTAGTTGAATTCGAAACTCAAAAAGATCTTGCGAATATTCAAGTATCTATACTAATTGATGTTCTCAGCTCTCAAATCACCCGCCGCCTGCGGGCGGCACCCTCTTTTCTAAAGAGGGCAAAGATTGCTCACTTCTAACCCCCGCCCTCTTTAGAAAAGAGGGTGCCCCGCAGGGTCGGGTGATTTGTTGCCATGGCTTTTAAACTGTTTTTATACAGCATAATGTTTCACGTGAAACATTATTTACTACATGGTGTAATGGCGTCTATCCGACAAGCCGCTCCGTGATTTCCTCGTGAGATAAACCAATATCTAGGCGGCCACATTTCTCTTGGTTTTCAGGCACGATTTTTCGGTTGGGCTTGCGCTTGAGTTGAAGTAGGCGAAAAACATCATCTATCAGCGAATCATCAGATATGTCGAATCCGAGCCATTTTCCGTCGTGAAGAATTTCAGCATCGTCATATTCTTTGCAAATCGCTTCACTGAACGAATCTCGCTCAAGCTCAAATTTTGCTCGTTCATCTTTACCAAGCACGACACCCGCGAGGAAGTGTCCTTCACGAAGACAAAGAGTTATCATCGCTTTTCCACTTCGCCGAAAATATAAGTTGTTGTAATGCTTGTGGGTTGGTTTGCCCTCGTCCCACTTTTCGTCCAGCATGTAATGATAACGAATCTGCCCTGTCAATTTTTCCCATGCAGAGCTTGCTCCGCCGAGCATCGCCTTGACTTCTTCATAGGGTTTTACGGGTCTATCCACTAAACTTCGCCCCTTTTGCTTTATAGTTACTATATCCGCAGAGCATTGGCTAAGCTCATACCCAAAGCCCGACTCATTGTATAGTTTGCTGCCTATTGTATGCGCTTTTGTTCCAAGCAATATTCCGCCCATTCTTTTGTAAAATTTAATCGAGGGCGTATTTTCCTCTAAGCACCACAAAATCATTTTACTTTTCCCATTTGCTTTAAGTTCTTTAGTTGCAAAGTGAAACAACTCCTTGCCGATGCCTTGTCTTATGCGGTCAGGTCGCACATATATGGCGTACAATTCGCAGTCATATTCACCGAACCCCTCATCAGCAACATCTTTTCTTTCGCCACACCAGCAAAAACCGAGGATTTCTCCGACTTTATTTTCATAGACAAAGAACAGACCATTTCCAAATCTGGCCTCTGCTCTTTTCAGCACAGCTTCATAGTTGAGCGAATTTAAGTAATCATCAATGATTATACCTTTGTATGACGCTCGCCAACCTTCGACGTTTATTTTTGCAGTTTCTTTTAAATCTTCGAGCTTTGCGTATCTGACAGACACGTGTTGACTCTCCTTTTTGCTTCGTTTCCATCACAACGGAAAATTCTGTATCCTTGCAAATCTTCTTGGGTAGGTGTCGGGTGTTTTGCTTGTTTTGCGAATTAACACTGCTCGGTGGGCTATGTCTGTTTCGGGAATTTTGTAATCATATATGCTTTCTAGTTTTGCGCCCAGTGTGGTCATTGCAGGTTCTGCATTTTTGATTTCTTCGTCAGAATTTACGCTCTTCATCGCAACCATTAACCCGCCGACTTTTACAAACGGCAGACAAAGCTCAGAAAGCACTCTAAGCTCTGCAACGGCGCGTGAAACCGCAACATCAAATACCTCTCGTTTGTCGCGCTCTCTTGAAACTTCTTCCGCGCGAGCATGTATACAGTTTACATCAACCTGAAGAATTTCTGATATTTCGGACAAAAACTTAATTTTTTTACCCGTAGCATCTAAAAGAGTCAGGTCTATGCCGGGGCGGACGATTTTGAGAACAAGTCCGGGGAAGCCCGCACCACAGCCAACATCAATAACCCTCTCGTTTTCAAGCGAAATCGCTCCGAGAAGTGCAATTGAATCAAGGAAGTGCAGCCTCGCAACATCCTCCGGTTCGGTTATGGCAGTAAGGTTAAATAGCTTGCTGCGCTGCGCGAGATAATCATAGTACGCACCAAGTGCCGCCTCTGAGCTGAGCGGCAAGGTAATATTCAACTCTTTTGTGCCATGCCCGATGATTTGCGAAATGAGCTCAAACATAACAGTTGCTATTATAAGTCTTTTTTGCGCTCAGTGCAAGTATTAGTTTTAAAATTTGCTAAATATTTTACAGTTTTTTACTTGACATTTATGCACTGCTCTAGTTATTATCTAAATTGAAAGCGAAAGAACTGTTGTTCGCCGGGACTAATCCAAAGATTCGAGTTTTGCCTACGGTAGAGAGATACCTCGCCATTTCCTTTGGGTGACTATTTAAATATGAAAGGAGTGCTATGAATTATGAATGCCAGACGTCTGTATCGTTCGCGCAGTAACCGGTGGCTTGCGGGAGTTTGTGGTGGTATTGCCGAATATTTCAATATCGACCCAATTATAATCCGACTACTGTTTATCCTACTTGTGCCAAGTTGGATTGCTTATCTTTTATGCATTATATTAATTCCGGCGGAGTGATGACAAGCCCCTACCCATCTTCTTTTTTGAGAAAATCATTGTTTATCACCTTAAATGACATTTTGTGGTTTATCGATTTTTAAAATTGAAACTAACTGTCTCATAATAGTGACTCCCCTCACACCAAAAGCCCATCTCGTATCTCAAACAGCAAATCCGCTTGCTTGGCGATATCGTTTGAATGCGTCACGAAAACTACTGTTTTTCCCGTTTTATGAATTCCCGAAACAAGCTCTAGGACATCTTTCTCCGACTGAGAATCCAAGTTCCCTGTTGGCTCGTCCATCAGCAGGATTGCGGGGTCATTTGCCAGCGCTCTGGCAATTGCAACTCTCTGTAGCTGCCCACCTGAAAGCTCGGACGGCTTCGAGTTTATTTTATCGGAAAGTCCGACAGTTTCCATCAGCTCCACGGCTCGTTCTCTTATGTTTCCCTTGCTTATCTTCGAGAACATCATCGCTGTTTGAATGTTTTCCGCCGCTGTTAAGTTTTCAAGTAAATTAAAAAACTGAAAAACAAACCCAATCTTCTCGCCTCTCAGCTCAGAAATCTTACTATCGCTAAGGCTTGAAATATCAGTGCCGTCGATGATAACACGCCCGCTTGTTGGTTTGTCCAAGCCGCCGATAAGTTGTAATAACGTGCTTTTCCCATGCCCCGACGGGCCGACAATGCAACAAAATGAACCTTTAGGAATCTCTAAACTCACGCCCCTGAGCGCGTGAGTCTTTGCTTTGTTTCCATATACTTTTTCCAAATTCTCTGTTTGAATAATCTGAGCCACCCCCTTTGCCAAGCCGCCCGGTGGTCTGTAAAGTCTAAAAGTTTACCATAATTGTGGTAGATTTTTGTGACTGACTAGAAGAAAAAACGCAGGAATGCAATTCGCCTTTCAAGTTTTTTTGCCGACGGCAGACGCAAAAAGATGCCGCAAGGATGGTGAATTTTTAGGCTTTACAGACCACTAGACCACTTAGACGTTTCTTATAGCTTCCATTGGAGTTAGCTTTGAGGCTCTCCATGCTGGGTATAGACCCGATACACCTGAAATCAATACGGACAAACCCAATACCGTAAGCAACAGCGGAGCGGAGAAAGCCACAGCGGTATCGGGACTTCCTAAAACCGAAACAAACTCGTTTTGCTCGATCAGCGGGGCGGCAACTCGTGAAACCACGAACCCGACCACAAAGCCAAATGCTCCACCCAAGAGACCATATAAGCATGATTCAGCTATAAATATTTTAAATATCGTGCCGCTCTTACTGCCCATGGCACGCAAGATTCCGATTTCACGCCGCCTTTCATGAATTGCGGTCATCATTGTGTTGATTATTCCGAACGCGGCGGCAATCAAAGCAACCGTTGCGATTACTTGCAGAGTTACATTCAATGAACCCAAAATGAGCAGTACAGAACTCAAAAGCTCCTCATTTGTTGATACTGAAAGGTTTGCGATATCCATTATTGAAGCAATGTACCGCTCGGCATTTATGACATCTTCAATAGTGACGGCGATAAATGATACATAATCACCCGTCCCGAATGTCTCTTGCGCTATATCAAGAGGCATAAAGACAGAAATGTCGTCGTTGCTGCCCGTTGGCTCTAATATGGCGACAATGGGAAAATCCAGCCCTCGAAATGTCAGCGGCTCGCCAACTTCTAAGTCAAACCGCTGTGCTGTGAGATAGCCCACCACTACGGAGCGCTCAGTCTCTTCTGTAAAATAAGTGCCTGAACTAACAGTCCATTCCCTATGCTCATTCATTTCATAGGGCAAAATTCCCACGAGAGTCAGGGGTGTGTCAGCAACGGATACACCCATTGTCAAATATGGAATTGCAGCTGTAATGCCGTCAATTGCGGCGATTTCCCTCACAATATCACGAGGTATTGATTCGGGCAAAATATCACCCGTGAGCACCGAGAGGTTTATAAAAGGGCAATCAACCCTTGACATGACAATTAAGTTTGCCCCGAAGGCATCCGCCTGGCTCGTGACTTCGGCACGTAAATTATCTCCGATAGACAAAAGTGCGACAAACGATGCCATACCGATAGTTATACCTAACAACGTGAATACAAATCGGCTCTTGCTCCGTAGCAAGTTTTTTGCCACAAGGGATAGCATTTGCATTTATCTCACTTCCTTATTTCAAATTGTGTAACTCGAAGCATGAATAAGCTCGGATTACAACAATTTTGCACCAATTGTCCTTCCACAACGACCTCATCGCCGGACTGTGGCATTGCTTGATTCCCGCGGTAATCAATCATCAACTCAACCGTTCCACTCTCATCTTCGATATAGAAAAACTGAGATTCAACACCGGACACGAGGGCTGCAATGGTTATATTCAGATTGTTCTCGACAAAGTGGCCCGGGTTCTCAAGTACTTCTTGAATCGAAGTATAGCTTACACCATCGGCAGTAGTGTTTGCATCACCCACTGCCCCAGCGGAGTTTGTCACAACCCCACTTTCAGACTCACTTCCGCTCTGCTCTGCTGTGTTTTCGGCACAGGCAAATAAGGTAAAGCTTATTGTGAATAAAAGGGATATTATGATAATAAGTTTTTTCCTGCTCACTTACAAAACCTCTCTAATTCTTAGTTTTAATCAGTGCTAACAATAGGGTATTTTATGCCATTCTATCACGCAAAAATGGCTGAGTCAATTTTTTGGATAATCTGTGTGCAGTGATTTTTGCGCATGAATAAGTCGTCACAAGACAGATGAACCGTCCCCTTGTCTTATGGATTTCAAAATATCACGTATCTCTGTTAGTAATTCCTCTTCCTTTGTCGGCTTGGCGGGAACCGGCTTTTCTTCTGCTTTTTTGTGAAACTTGTTTATTGCCTTGACAAAGAGGAACACAACAAAAGCTACAACTATAAAGCTTATGATACTATTGAGGAAAAGCCCGATTTCCAAGTAGTTAGGTCCGCCTGAACCGTATAACTGAGGAAGTAAAATCGTCCACTCGGAAAAGTCAATCCCAATCAAAACGCTCATCAGAGGGGTCGCAATGTGGTTCACTATTGAAATAACAAGCGCAGTAAATGCACCGCCAACAATCATGCCAACAGCCATGTCCATCATGTTGCCTTTTATGGCAAATGTCTTAAACTCACCAAGGAACCTCTTTAATTTACCTTGCCTCTTAGTAGCATCAGCCATTCTGCACCCCCTCGGTATTCTTTTGCGCTTATTTTGCGTTTTCGTCGATAATAGCAAGCCAATTATAACGCTATAAAACTCTGAGGTCAAATTTTTCGTGTTTTATGGTTCAAAACACACTACATGATAGACAACACTCACAACTCGTGTTAGAATATACACAAAACCTCATACAATGGATAAAACCAAAAATAAGGAGCAAAGACATGAAATTTGAACTCTTGCATCCTGCTGACCAGCTTGTTTTGATCATGGATAGGATTTACCAAAACGGACTCACTACCACATCGGGTGGAAATCTCTCTATTTTAGACGAAAATGGAGACATTTGGATAACCCCATCTGGGATTGACAAAGGTACACTCACCCGTGGCGACATCTGTTGCGTAAAGGCAGCGGACAAGTCTGTGGTTGGGGCTAACAAACCCTCTGTTGAGCTTCCGATTCACTCATCTGTCTACGAGCGGCGCCCCGACATTCGCGCTGTGCTCCACGCCCATCCGCCGGGGTTGGTTGCGTTTTCTACTGCGAGAGTGCTGCCCGACATCAACCTTGTCGCAAATGCGCGGCGAACTCTCGACTCAATAACCATGGCTGATTATGCCGTGCCCGGCTCAAAGAAACTTGGAGACAATATTTCTAAAGAGTTTGAGCGTGGATTTAACGTTGTTGTCATGGAAAATCACGGCGTTGTAATCGGTGCAGACAGCCTCTTTGACGCATACAAAAAGTTTGAAACCTTGGAATCTCTGGCAAAACTTGAGATAAACGCACGCAAGCTCGGCTCGGCAAAGTCTTTGGAAGAATCCGAAGTAAACCTGAGCTCTACAAGAGACCACCACTTAATGGATGATTTCATGCCGAACAAGCACACCTCAGAAGAGTGTGCCGCTCGCAGAGATATGACCAACCTGATTCGCCGCTCATATCGCCAAAAACTGTTCGGCAGTACGCAGGGCACATATTCCATGCGCCTCTCTGACGGCTCTTTCCTCATAACCCCATATGGCGTAGACAGAGCCTACATGGATGAATCCGACTTAGTGCTTATAAAGCACGGCATGAAAGAGAGCGGCAAAGTGCCTTCCCGCTCGGTTAAATTACACCAAACAATTTACAATCAGCATAGCGAGATAAATTCAGTACTGAGTGCGAACCCACCCTACGCCATGGCTTTTGCAGTAACGGATATAACGTTCGACCCGCGCACAATCCCCGAAAGTTACATACTTCTGAGGGAGACAAAAAAAATCTCATACAGCTCCCTATACCTGGAAGCCGATAAAGTATCAAGCCTGCTCAGTGACAGAACGCCCGTTCTGATATGCGAAAACAACCAAATTCTGGCAACAGGAAACTCCCTACTACACGCATTTGATAGGCTCGAAGTAATGGAAGCAACAGCACACTCAATAGTGCTAGCCTTAGATATTTGCGACCTGACACATATCTCTGACGAACAAATAAAAGAAATAGACAAAGCTTTTAACTTGAAGTAACTCGTTTCCGACATCTCAGAACGCATCCAAAAACAACCAAGCCACCCTCTACCAACTACTACAAATTCATTCCACAAATGCGCTTTTTGTCGCATTTGTGGATTTTTTGTACCCATTTATTTCTTATTTGCCTATTATATGTTACACATTTTGGCAATAATGTGAAGTTTACAAATTATACACTTTTAGTGCAATAAACATGTTGACAACATTATTTTTATGTGGTATATGTTGTGCATGACAACATTTTCATCTGCTTCTAGTTGTTTTTCTCATTTTATGCACCTTTAATAAACATTTTTTCTATATTTATAATGCTAACTCTTCTCAATGTCACTCAGTTGCAAGGCATGAGAGCTACTGTAGACTCTTGTCTTTTGAGAAAAGCGAAGGAAAGGAATAATCATCAAAATGAAAGCAAAAAAAGTATCACTGATTTCAATAATAGCCATCTTAATGCTCTTTGTGCTCCCTTTTGGACACATTGCATCTGCATTTACCGCCTTTAGCCGTGGCTCGGGTGAAATTACATTTGTAAATCCTAATGAATGGATTATTCAGTTCTTCGCAAACAACGTAATGCCGGGTAGCGCTCCTAACGCGCCTGAGCAACTGGAACTCCGTTACATCAAAGACGGCGCAAGATTGAGTGAAAGAACACCAACACATGCTCAGTTTTCTCCGCCTGATGCACCGTCAGGACATTTCTATCGTTTCATCGGTTGGAATACCGAAAGAAACGGCACGGGAGACAGCTTTACACACACTGAAATTTCAGTTCTTCCCATCACAAAACATATGTGGCTTTATGCACAGTGGGGCTTAGAGCGTGAAGTAGTAAGCTCAACGCCGCCGAGTCCGACGCCGTCGCCGAGCCCAACACCGCGGCCCCAAGTCTCACCAACACCGAGACCTGCATCCCCATCAATCCCTACACCGGCAGCTCCGACGCCGACACCCACGCCATTTTTACCGGGTTCAACCTCTCCCTCAACCCCGGCACCTCCTACGCCGGCACCGCCTGTGCCCGCTGCTCCCGCACCTGTGGCTCCCGCAGCTGCTGTGCCACCTGCTGCCACAGCAGCGGTTCCGGCTCCTCCCGAGACAGACGAGTCGGATAGTGAACTCACAACTTTTGATGAGCCCGGCGAGAGCGAACCCGATATCGCAAGGCAAAGCGAACCTGCCGAAGATGAAGATGAATACCTCACGGTTGATGATATGGATGATCCGAGCGGAACGCTTGAAGTTGCAAACGGTGACACCCCACTATTTGGAGGGGTTCCCCTGTTTTCCACAAACGGCACTCCAACTTGGGCTCTTCTAAACCTGATACTTGCGGCACTCGGAATAACTCTTGCCATGCTCGCTCTACTCAAGCGGACTATCGCAGATAGCAAAAAGCACCAAGACAATGGGCAGGAATATATCATCCAAGCAGATAGCACACAAGAGGGCAATGCTTCACTCACTTCACGTAAATCCCTCTGGCTCATAATCGGAAGTGTCTCAGGTGTTGTTGGCGTTATGCTTTTCATAGTTTTCCAAGACATCACTGCACTTATGGTATGGGTAGACTCTCTGACAATTTTCCATATTGTCATCTTCGTAATAGGCACTGTCGCTGCAATACTCGCAACTCGTCGTGATAAAGACGAAGACGACACAGACGATGAACTCAGCTGGAGCGCCTCGCAAGATGCACCTGCCACCGCACAAAAGGTAGTGTAGTAACATCATTAGTGGCGAAGTGCAAAATTGCCTAATTACACTACATGGTTTTACGAATAAAAACAGCCTGCTTCCATAAGGTAGGAAGGGCAAAAAGAAAGGAAATATATCATGAAGAAATACCTAGCAATAGTGGTCTTGCTGGCATTGCTCGTATCAATCGGCACTGCCGCATATGCAACCAACGCAAAAGGTCATGCAGACATCAAGTTTATTTCGTTTGACGGCATTGACGATGGTGTGTATGACCCTGACGACGGAGAGTTGGACGACGAGCGTTTGCCTGAGTGGATGGATCAGCTCTCGGGAATGTCGCTCCCCTTTGGTCAACACGAGATTTCAATTGCAAATGAAGTCTACGACTCACTGATTGGCGTGCCTGTCGCAGGGCAAGACCCCGATGATGAAAATGCGATAACAGGTGGCACGGGTGTTTTAGTCGTCGGAATGCGTAGCGGCGAGTGGAAAGTGCAGTTAACGCCGATAGCAAGTGGATTTCGATACACACAGGCTGCAATCAATGATGAATCAATCCGTGGTCAGGAAACCCTTAAAGACTACAGGCTGTCTCTGCAGCTTGACAAGCAGTGGGCGACACAAAACACCAAGCCCGTAACGGTGAGCTCACACACACCGCTCTTGCCGGACACAGCAGGTCACATCACAGGCGGGTTCACATTTGCAGGGTATACCGATACCATTCTCGACAACACAACCGCGGGCGACCTCGGTGTATTTGGAGCTAATTTCAACGCTCAGCTCTTTGCACCCGCTGCATCTGTAACAGTCGCAGGCGAAGCACAGACAATCTTAGACTGGACATTCGTTTTAGATTCAATTCGCGAATAAGAAGGGTAACAGAGGGCAGGGGTAAGAACAACGGAGGGGTGGCAACATGCACAAAGCAATCAAATCACTCGCAACAATTATAGCGATTGCACTGCTATATGCGCTCGCCGCCCCCCTAACTTTAGCAGCTTCCGACTCATTTTCTGTAGCTCCCGTGCTCCCTGAAAACCAAAGTCCGGAGTCTCTGGGCTCATTTAACTTAGATGTAATGGCAGGGCAAACTCAAGAGATAGAGGTGCTTGTATCAAACCCAAGCAGTGATTTTATCACAGTGGAAGTGTCACTGCTCACACCGGGCACAAGCAGGAGCGGAGTCATTGACTTTTCACAATCAGGAACCCTTGACGAGACACTTGACACCTCATTTGCGGACATCGCAGAGCTAAAAGTTGAGTCCACCATAACAATTCCGTCAGGTGCAACGGCAGTGGTGCCGATAGCCTTACATATACCAAGCGATGGATTTGAGGGCGTTGTCTTCGGCGCAATCCATGTACTTCTAACAGTTTCCGAAGAGGAAATGGCGCAGGCAGGGCAGTTTGTCAACAGATTTGCGCAGGTTATTCCTGTAAGACTGTTTGTTGACAGGGCAAACACGATAATTTCGGATTTTCAGCTTGGCGACATCGAACTTAGTCTGGTTGCAGGTGTTGCAGCACTCGAAGCAAACATAAGAAATCCACAGCCGCGCTTTTGCATTGGTGCGATGGTTGGTGCAGAGATTTATCCTAAGGGAACAAGCACTCCGATTTTCACCGTTGCCGACCTTGAAGTTGATTTCGCCCCAAATTCGGTCTATCCGCTGACAATGCTCGACAACGCCGGTTACGGAATCTTGACAGGTGATTATGTGGCAAACATATCAGTCGAGTTTGGTGGGTCGGTATGGATTTTTGAGCAAGATTTTCATATCTCACGAAACACATCAAACGAAGTAAATTCAAACGCTATAAACCAACAAGCCCCACCAAATCTGCTGCGTCAAGAATCATCACTTTCAAGCCTTATACTATGGATTGTCGTCGGCTCTGCGGGTTTTGTGCTCGTACTGTGTACAGCAATTATGGTAGTAGTTAGGGTAAACAAGAATAGGTAAGTTAAATAACAGGAGAGAGGAGTGGAGATTAACGATGAAACACAAAATAAAGAACCCTCTTACAGTAATTGCGATAATTTTAACAACTCAGCTATTAACACTCGGCGTGTTTGCCGACAGCTCTTTACCGCAAGAACCGCCACATCTCAGTGATAGCTCACAGGCAGAGGCGACATTTAGCTCCCCCGATGTTAATGAAGGGATAGAGCCAAATCCTGACGGTGGTATAAACGGATTAAATTACGACTTTTTAGAGCGGTCAGTCAACTTTCTCAACGTAAGTTATGATGCCGCCGCTCCTGCATATATGCGAGTCACATCAACTTTGCCGTGGTCAGTTTCAGTGAGCATAACACCCTTTGCTCAGACAGCCGCATTAAATGAAAAAACAATCGAAGGTTTCACCATGAACCTAAACCCCACTGCAATCACAAGCCTCCACCCGGACACCCAAAGCAGTGCAACAGTCACACCACAGGTGCTGCGCGCACTTGACAGTGAGGGCAACCCGACACAAGTCGGAGTGCAAGGGGCAAACACTCCGCCTATTGCACAAGGTGGAGTGGGCATTTGGAATCTGCAAATCCCGGCTGTCTTAAACGTACTCGGAAGCACCGCCCACGTGGGCAGTGCAACAGCACAAATAAATTGGATTTTCGTACAGACCGTACCATAAACAGGAGTAGCCAAAGATGCACAAACCCATGCGAATATCATTAGTATTAAATTTCAGAATGCTCTGTAGTTATCTTACAGCACTTCTTATCGTTTTAAGCACTTTCGCTTTGATCACTGTCAGTGCAGCGGCAATCGGCGGAGGTTTTGCAGTGACACCCATTTATCCCGAAAACCAAGTCCCTGAAACTATCGGATTTTTCGACCTGCACGTGACCCCCGGAATGAATCAAACAATAGCCATAAGCATTACTAACACTGTTTCGGAAGAAGTTACCGTATCGACCACGACATTCACCCCAACAACAAACATAAACGCAATTATAGACTACGGCGCACCCGGCGCACCCGATGAAACACTTGTCTTGGATTTTGCGAAGATAGCTGTCCCCGAGCGGGAACTCACAACACTCACTCCCGGCGAGACAAAGGAACTGTCTATTAACATATCCATTCCCGATGAGGGGTTTGAGGGCATTATACTTGGTGTGATACACACAATAAAAAGCATAACAGCTAAGGAGCTTGCAGAAGCAGAGGAGACAGGCGGAATAATCAGCAGATACACGTTTGCACTCCCTGTCAGGCTTCAAATCTCATATGATGAAATAGAACCTCAGTTACTTCTCGGCGAAATCTCCACACGGCTTGTAAATCACAGAGCAGCGGTTGTGGTGGAGATAAGAAATCCGCTACCTAGAATCACAAGATATGTCACAGGAAGAGCAGATGTGTTCCCTTATGGAAAGCGCAAACCAACTTTGACAAAAGAAGATATCGAAATTGAATTTGCGCCAAACTCGGTATTTCCCATGGCACTCGTAGATGAAGCGGGCATTGGGCTTAGCGAAGGAAAGTACACAGTCGCAGTAACTCTGGAGCATGAGGGCAGGGTCTGGGAGTTCATTGAGGATTTTGAAATACAAGCCACAGAGGCACATCTTATAAATGAGGGAGCCTTAAATCTGCAAACAGCCTCTGATCAAAGGCTTCTGCCGGATATACTGCTTTGGCAAGCCATTGTACTCATTGCAATTACCATAATTACGCTGGTCGTAATAGTGACTACGATAAAATATATAATAAGCAACAGGAAATCAGATGTTGAGTTAAATCAGTTCTTGTCAGATACGTTAAGGGCAAGAGAGCTCAGAAGTATATCGAGTAACTGCAAAGATTGGAGAAAATATGATGATTAGATATTCTACAGGCGTTAAGAGAGTTTTTGCTCTTGTGCTGGCTGTCACAATGATAGTTGGCTTGACTTCCTTTGCACTGGGAGCCGTGGGTGAGGGCGAGCCCCCTCATGAGCGGGAGTCCGATGAGGGGATAATCGTTGCCGATGAGGCAGCGTTTTTAGGTTCGCACGACGAAAACAACACGCTCGGTAATGAGCTTGATATTGACTCCGGATTGACTTTTGATAACTTGCATGAAGAAAACTTAAGCGGCGAGCCAATTGCAAGCTCTGATAGCGAAGCTTTTTCAGACGACGAAGCAGCCCTTGATGATGAAACTCCGCAAGCATATGATGATTCTTCTCCCGATGATATTTTTTCCGATAATACACCACCCGACACCGCCACCCCCGGTAATGCGAGCAGTTTGACTGTATCACATCTTGAAATAATTGCGCCATCAGCAGTTGTGCATGTAGGCTCAGATTTCGACGAATTGAGCGACGTTCAAGTTCGCGTGTTTTTCACAGACACCACATGGGAATATGGCATTCTTGGGCAAAATGTGAACCTTACATATGAACTTCCGAACGGGTACAGCCTTGAATCAAGTCCCGCGCAGTGGCAGATAAGATACGATGCGTCTCTCAGGAACGGGCATACATGGAACAGCCCCGATGACCGTGCAACTCATGCTTTCAGGCTCGTTACAGTCATCGACCCCGATGCAGACATGGGTGCACACATCGTAAACATAAACGGCATAGATATATTCGACCTCGGTTTAAGTGAAGGCAGACAGTTTGAAGTTGAGCTTTTCTACACTCCGCTTGAACATCAGCACGACAAAGGCCGCTATGTCAGACTTCTTCTTCCTGACTTTCTTGGTTTTGAATTCAGCGTTATCCCTCCTCAGACCAATACACCTTTTAAAATTACAGAAGTATCCTTAAAAGAAGTTATAATAAAATTTGACGACGGCTCCATTCCGGGCGAATCTCTAATACCGATTTCGTTCATTCATCGTGTCTCACGTGAACTCTCACAAACACCCATTCCTCCATCGTTTGAGGTGATCGCATACTCATACCGCGGACTTGAGTCTCCACCGGACAAAGATACAGCCGAGCCATTTCTCCACGAGACCAGCACTTGGGAGTTTTCAGCACCCGTTCACCCCATAAGCACACTTCGTGTAAATTCATTTTCGCCGGCAAATGCACATGCCGTTATAACGACATTTTCCCCCGTTGCCGGAGTGGGCGAGAGCACTCACACTTTCACAGCACGCAATCTGATAAAACCCGCAGCAATGCGCTCAACTCAGGACAACACGCTTCGCGTACTTGTCCCTGTGCCTGAAGATTTGGATACAATCGGAGTCACACCTATTGCCGCCGATTCAACAACACTGATTGAAGTAGACGGCAACCTCTACTGGCGGGGAGCTGCTTTGACACCCAGTAACAACCCCGGCACTGGTTCGTGGGCGTTCATGGAAGCATTGTGGGGTCCGCCGCGTATAAACACCGCAGGCTCAACAGCGAACATATCTGTCAATCCTCGATTCAGAGGTGTTACCAATGAAATAATTCAAAATCCACGTTCATTCACTTCAGAGCGTCCTGTTTTAGTTGAATTTTTTCAGGCAGGTGAACTTCAGCGTGAACCGCTTCTTAACAAAGACGGTGAGCCGCAGACTTACACCGTTACATTTGGTCGCTTTGGCGTAGCAGACTTCGACTTGCAAGCTTTTAATCAGGTTAGTACAGTACTCGAAAGCATAGGTAGCAGACCTTTTAGGGTTCAGGGCACAAGCGACGGCTTTCCCTCATCAGGTCGATGGAGTAGTCTGGAGTTTCGCCCCACACGCTATACAAATAGCGCCGAAATGCCACAAGTGATCTACGAAGACATGGTTATAAGCCTCGGACCGTTTGTGCCCGAAATGCGCCCGATAGGTGTCACAATGAACCCTCGCTATGGCGAAGCGCACTTTGAATACACTCTTGAAAACGGGGATATAAAACGCTCACCTGCACCTGCTATGTCATACAGGTTCGATGTCGGCGATAGCTACGTTCGAAGCGTAAAGATACTTCCTGTAGAGATAAATGTCCAAAATCAGGGGGCGCCGGTTGTTAATACACTGGCGGTACCTCAAACATGGGTGTTCAGACTCTCAAGCACATATCTCAGGCATGATACTGCAGGCGGGTCTTTGGCTAGTATTCACCCCGCAAATTTTGATGTCCAAATCGACTCAGAGCAACATGGACTACACAGACCAACCAGATCGCAGAATTTTGACTTGCGGCTTTATCATGAAGTCCTGCGTTATGACTGTGCAATGACGGTTCCCCCTGCCACAGCCGCTAATGACGGTTGGCAGGGTGATAAAGATAATCTCTTACACTTTTGGCCTCGCATAAATGACATGAACTCCGCAAGAGACCATGTGTTCAATGATGTGAGTCTACGGTTTACTGTTAACCCTGCAGTGAATGTAAGAGGCATTTTACTACGCTCCGGTGTCACAAACGAGGAAAACAACATAACCGTTCACTTTAGCGAGGGTGGGCCTGAAACTCATATTCTCACGAGGTCAGACGCTCAGGCGGATATGCTGATGTTCACAGGGCTATCATCTACTCGCTACGTCACACGCATTGACTTTAACGGCGTCGACATTCAAGACAATCTCAATGTCGATGGTTCTCCTCTGTGGAGCGTAGATAACCCACACTTTACTCTGCTCGCTGACTATAGCTACAAAGAGGACCTCAAAGGCGCAAAAATGCATCCGAGACATGAATCACGCTTTGGTCTTACTATCTTTCTCGATGGCTCATCTACTCCCTTCACTCCCGTCTCACCAACAAGAGGGGACTCGTCAAACCTGTCGGTATGGCTTAACAGCTTTTATGAGTCGGATTTTTCCATTTTACCACGCTCGACTCACTTCTACGTATTTCCCGAAGAGAGCAGGCATACCTCGAATTCTATAATCGCGGCATTTTTGACTCAGGAGAGACCTCAGGAGTCAATAGGGGTAAGTCACGTCAATAACGGCACACTTTTGGCATTGTCGGATGTGGAGTTTGTCTTAAACGCTGAAAATACCTCTCAGGAGTTTTTGAAAAGCCTCAGCGGGTATGCCAAAGGTTCAAATTTGCCTGACACGTCAGTCGTCACTTTTTTCTATACCTTAAATACCGGGGAGAAGATAACTGAAATAATGCCTGCACATTCGATACAAACAATTCGCTATGCTAACCCCACTGATTATATAACCGAGCTCCGAATAACCATAACGGATGTGCCGCAGCGTGAACGGGGTACTCAAATCACAGTAAACGAAACACTAAACCGTTTTTCACTGATACAGCTTCACATAAATCTCCATAGATACAAAACTGCCAACAACGGCATCGACTTTGAGAAAATAGGTGTCACAGACACGCTCGCTCCTGTGAGCGGTACAGTAAAGACCGTTTCGGAGCGCGGAGAAACAGTTCAAAATATTGACGGAAATGCGGGGATGTTCATCGTTCCGTGGGGTAATGACCTCTATGTCTCAGCTCTCGGACTCAATCACACATTATCACGAGTCGGCGAAAATCCCCCGGCAATCGACATTAACATGATAACCGGTGGTTTTAATAACCCAACAACAGGCGGAGGTCAACAGACAACTGTTATAAATAATCCCGGATTTTGGCCGGGGCAGACCCTGCAAGTTGATGTCAGAAACATTCTATCCGCTGCATTTGACAGGGAGGGTCATGATGAGAGAATAGGGTCAATTGTACGCGAAGACAGCTTGCCAAGAGGTTTTGCAATCAGACCTATCTATTCCTCAGGCGTAACTCATAGAAGCTGGGTAGGAACAGCTACAAACGATGAACTCACAAATGTTGTTGTGTACATTCCGGTAGAGCCGGGCTTTAGCTTGGTCCCCGGCACAATGAAGCTCATGCGAAACAACAGTGAACGCGAGGGCGCAGTGAGAGATATCAGCGTTGTACCAAGCCCCGAGGGAACATGGCTCAGAGTTGATCTGGCGAACTACAGACCGTCAGGTCTCAGAGGAGGAGTTCAGGCGAGCTTCATCTCTGGTGCTCTGCAAAATACAACTGAAAACTTCCCCGGCACAAACTCCCTTGGTGGTGCAGCAAACTTCACAGGCGGTGACATTCTCAGGTTTGAGCTTCGTGCATCAGACTTCATTCCATGGGATACAACAGGTAGCCGTCCTGTGATACGCGGGCAATACTATGTAGATGTCGCAAATATCGGGTTCACAGGCAAGGGCGATGTGAAGTTCTACAGCCCGGAAGGCTTGACAGATAACGACGGCAACCGCTTTATCTCAGGTGGTCTTAAAGGACAAAACGAACCACCTGCATCTATGGTGCGCAGGAATGTCGGTCCTGTCGGTTCAAGCTCGTTGGTTCTCGAAAACACAAACCCTCTCACAATAAGGTTCAACAGAGTAAACCAGCCGTCATCATCATCTTTGGCACATGAAACCCCTTACCACTTTCCGGATACAAGCCATAAACTCGGCGACTTGCGTGTGCGTATAAATGCGCCGTCACAACAGGTTGGCATATTTGGGCTAAGCACAGTAGGCGGCGACAACTTAACCGAATCTCCAAATAACGACACAAGATACCACAACCACGAGAGTGTTGGTGTCACAGTCCGCGCTTCGCATATATCTACGTTTGGTGTTTCATCAGCAGATTACATGATCTATGTGGAAGTTCCAAAGTCAGGCTGGGGCAACCTAACCCACCCCGGACTCAGTCTCTCAGGACCTGCCGGAACTCTTGAGGCTCCGCCAAACAACTCTTCAGTCTTTGAGTACACCGTTACTACAAACCTGAGTGATGCAATGGAGCAAAACCCAAGCGACGGAACTTGGCTCAGTGAAGAGGAGTTACTGAAAAACTTTTCATGGAAAGATGTCACAATGGTTCGCATAAGTGTTACAGGTGTCGGCAACCATCCGTTTTTGTATAATCTTCCAATGGAAAACCGTGCAGACAAGAGCTTCCTCGGAGATCAGAAAATCGTGTCCTCCATACATTTTCGCTCACCACAGATAGAAAGCAATGCGCTTCGCTCTGTGCAAGCACTGCCGACATTCACGCTAACTGACTATACTGTTGAAGGTTTCCTGTGGCATGATGAGATGAACTCAGGTCAGATGGATAAGTCAAGCGAAAAGATTACGGGAGCGGTAAGAATGATACATCCCACAAACTTTGTGTCCGCATGGATCCCCGCAACACCCGAGGGTGGGTTTAGTGTAAAGGTCCCGGTCTTTAACCCTGAAGGAGGAAGTCTCGGTGCATACAGGCTTGAAGTTGCGGCACCCGGCTTTGAGCCACTCTATGTGAATATCGACGGTACAGACGACTCAAGGTTCAACGACCAAGGTGACGGCACAGGTTACCGCTACCTGCGTGTTAGCACGACTCGCACCACAGTAAACGCAGGATTCAAAGAGTCTCCAAACGTGAGCATTGTATATCTGAACGTCGATGGCACACCCCATGCCTTTGACGTCGCAGAGATTGGCACTACAATCACTGCACCTTTAGAGTCGGCAACGCCGCCCGGCAGTCACTATGACTTTATGGGTTGGATTCAGAGCGACAGTGCGGGTGAGCCTATTTCAACGCATACTTGGCAAGGCACATTTTCACTCACCGTGCCGCCTCTGGTTGCACCGATTGAACACCGCGACGTAATATATTTTGTTGCCCTATGGAAATTTAACCCACCGCTTGCCTTTAGCGCACCCTCTATCTTAGATTACGGAGTCATACGCCCGCAATTCGGCACAAATTTCATAGAGTTGCCGAGCTTGCCCGCAAGTGACGATAGACCGGCACAAGACCCTGCGACAACCGTAAACTTTCATGTTTCAGCAGGTGAACACATACCAAGTTGGCGCATTGATGTACGCCACGACACAGCCATAAACCTGCGCCACCGTGAGCACAGCCCGGAAAATCCAAAGAGATTAGACCCAAGTGCACTGTCGTTCATAGCAGGAAACTCACCGATTTTCGGCGCATCACAAAAAGTCTACACCTATAACGATGCAGACAAATGGCAAGACGGCGTATATACAATAAACTGGCTAAACCTACAAAACCGCCTACGCATAAGAACAAGCTCTCCGCTAATAGAGGTAGACACAACAGAAAAACTGAAAACGCCAATAAACTGGATATTCATCCCCGCTGCCCCGTAATGGGCGAGCACCCGAAAGAGGCTGTTGCAAAAATCAAAACGCAACAGCCTCTTTATCCATGCCATTCGCCCCTACAAAACAATATCGTACAACTCTCTGCAAATTTCCTCTTTGACGTCGAAGAATGCTTCAACGATTTTTGGATCGAAATGTTTGCCTTTTTCGGAAGCGATGATTTCGAGCGCTTGCTCGGCGGGAAACTCTTCTTTATATATGCGCTTTGACATCAGCGCATCAAAAACATCTGCGATTGCCATAATCCGCCCTTGAAGCGGAATGTCCTCTCCCGACAGACCATAGGGATAGCCTTTTCCGTCCCAATGCTCATGGTGAGATACGGCAAAAAGTTTAGCGTTGTGTAAAAACACATTTCCACCGCTGCGAGCAATAATAGTCTCTATGATATTCTCACCGTAAACCGCATGGCTTTTCATGATGTCATATTCCTCGCTTGTAAGCTTCCCCGGCTTTTTTAAAATGGTGTCGGCAACCTTTATTTTGCCGACATCGTGCAGTAGCGAACACTCCGACATCAAATCAAAGTCCCAACCTGAAATTTGCTCCTCATAGACACTTTTTTCCAACATCCGCTTCAGCAAAATCTTAACAATATAACTCGTGCGCCCCAAGTGGTCCCCTGTCAGTTCATCCCTATTTTCCACCACGTCCGCAAGTACAAAAACCACGTCACGGTTTGCATTGTAAAGCTGAGCCGTCCTCTCCCGCACTAGTTCTGCTATGCCGATGTGATGTTTTACTCTGTTGAGCAACACAGCGGGATTAAAAGGCTTGCTTATAAAGTCAACAACTCCCATTTCAAGCGCTTTACTCTCTGTCTCGTGATCTTTTTTTGCCGTTAAGAAAATAACGGGAATCTCTTTTAGCCGCTCATCATTTCTTAAATGGCGGAACACATCAAACCCGTCTATCTCCGGCATTTCAATATCCAGCAGAACAATATCAGGGATCATCTTCTCCAAACGTTCAATTGCCTTTGTCCCGGAGGGAATTGTCCTCACTGCGTAGTATGGGCTTAAAACCTCTGAAATTGTAGTTAAGTTACTGATGCTATCATCTACAACAAATATCGTCTTTTTCATTTTGCTTTTTCCTGTGCCTTATTTAGAATATCGTTAGCTGCCTGTTTTGCAAGCTCCGCCGCCTCTTCATCATCACTGAAAAGTAAATGCTTTTCTATCTGTTCAACAACACGTGATGTTTCGGTTGTCAGCGGCATTTTTTTCAGTGTTTTAATTAGTTCTTGTTCCTTTTGCGTGTCATAAGCTTCGCACGCCTCAGAAATTTCGAGCAATAAGTTTCCTGTAGCTGTATAATCTTCAACGGATTTAACGCTTTCGTCTTTCTTTCGCAGAGAGAGCAATTTAACGACCTCTTGAAGCTCAACGAGAAACTCGGGTGTTTGATTCTGTATTGTCGCTATATCACGGGTTCTCCCTGCATCCTCCAGTATTCCTGCTTTTTCCGAGAGATTCGACTTGTGAATATTGGCAAGCGCACTTTTTATTGCATGGGTTTGAATTACATAGAGTTTTAATAATCCCTCATCAAGGTTTTCAACACTTCGCAGAACAGATTCCAAAACTTCAATGCTTCTTTCTGCATCAATCATAAATGAATTTTTGAGCTGCTCTGATATGTCTTTTTTGCCATTTTCGCTCTTTTGCTTAGGGAACTTTGCCCTTGCATGCTCAATAACTTCAGTGCTCTGCTTCTCGAATATAAAGGTTCTTAAACATGTGTCTAACTTTCTCGGATTAATTGGTTTTGAAATAAAATCAGAAAATCCATTGTCGAGAAACAGCTGCGAGATCCCTCCTGCGGCGTTTGCCGTAAGGGCGACAATCGGGTGAGTATATCCGCTGCTTCGCAAGATTTTCGTAACTTCTACACCATCCATTCCCGGCAACATGTGATCCATAAATACAATATCATACTCCTTGCCGCTTTCGATTAGCGATATTGCTTCGCTACCGTTTTGAGCGGTTTCGACAGCGAGCCTGTATGGTCTGAGAAAACCTTTGGCGACATATAGGTTTGATTCTACATCGTCCACAACCAGCACTTTGCCATACGGCATAGGCTCATGCTCAAACTCAGGCGCACTTTCTGCATATAACCCAAAGTTGTCAAAATTAGCCAAGCTCTCTGTTACTTCCCTGCCGAGAGTTTGCTTGCTGTTTACGATTTGCGGTATATTTACAGTAACTGTGGTTCCTTTATTTAGCTCGCTCTCTACCTGTATTTCACCGCCCATCAGCTCCACAAGCGAATGGGTGATATTCAGCCCAAGCCCATGCCCCTCCACTGTGCGGTTCTTCTCTTCACTGAATCTCGTATAATCGGAGTTAAACAGTTCGCCGAGCTGCCCGGAGCTCATACCCTGCCCTGTATCTGTGACAGTGGTCATAAGATTTATAACGTCATCACTCGAAGTTTCTGAGATATGGATCTTGAGGGTTATATCACCCTCTGCTGTGTATTTAAACGCATTGGACAACAAGTTATTAAAAATTTGCCTGATGCGAAGATCGTCGCCAATCAGGCGCACGGGAATCCTTTCATCAATATCCAAACTAAAGTTTATCTTTTTACTTCCCATATATATGAGGTTTAATTGCGAGACATCGGCAATTAGGCTGGCTGTGTCATAAGAGACAGGCATTATCTCCATTTTTCCCGCCTCCACTTTGGACAAGTCAAGTATTTCGTTTATAAGACTAAGAAGTGATTTTGAGGAGTTGAAAATGCGTAGAAAAGCCTCTTCCGTATCGGCAGTGTGGATATTTTTTTGCATTTCAATTTCCGCTACTCCCATGATGGAGTTCATTGGGGTTCGGATTTCGTGACTCACTTGCGCCAAAAAGCGTGTCTTTGCCTTACTTCCTTCTTCCGCTACTATGCGTAATCTTTCAGCACTGACATCCTTGATGTAACAGGCAAAACCTAAATCCTCAGAAAGCTTGACAGGCACAATTGTAACCTCACAGTAAATTGGCTCACCATAGAAAGTGACAAGCCCTTGCTCAAGCCCATACAGTTCATTCTCCAAATTGACACTCAGTGCCGCGTTGCAATGCTTTGAGATATGTTCATCAATTTCTTTGTCGCTCAGAGAGTACTCAGAAAATATGTGTCTGTAGTTGTTTACGAAGTAATTTTGAGCCCTGCAATGTGAATTTCCATAATTTTTGCAACCTTTGCACTTCAAGTCACAACTTGCAAACCCCTTTTCTTCATCACCTTCCGAATATAAGCTCGTTTCATTATCTTTCGAGGATAAAAATAATTCCAAAGTTGCCCGGTTACAGTCAAGTATATTAAATTTGCTGTCAAACAAAACACAAGCCACAGGGAGTGCTCTGAGAAGTAACTGAGCTTTTTTCTCCGCCTCTTCCACACGCTTTTCTTTTCTTAAATCGTTGACAAAAATTGCAAGTGCCGGCTCGTCATTGTAATTAACTCGAACCAACAGGAAATTGACGGGTATAAGCTCATTTTTAACACTTTTCATTGTTGTTGTGAAGTTGGACGAGCCTTCCCTATAGGCAGTATAGGCGTACTCTTTTGTCATATCTTCAACGCTTTTGTACTCTGAAGGCAACTGAAAAGAATCCATAAGCCGGGCTTTCGTCTCATCTTTGCTCCTAAAGCCAAGCAAAGTCCGTATTGCTTCATTACATTCCAAAATTTCAATAACTTCACCGTTATCGCTTGGAACACGTCTTGTCAAAAACGCCGCAATCGGCATTGCTTCAAGAACCAGTGCCGCTCTTGCATTGCTTTCACGGGTTCGCTCAAATGCTTTGATGTTTTGAGCAATGGCATATCTGTTATTGACAGATAAAATCACACCGGTAACTACCGATAAAATCATTATAAATACGCTCAACCTCAGAGTTGAGTATATCGCACGCTCAATAATCGGTCCTGCAAAAAAATCTACTCCAACCAGTCCTATCACCGTGCCGTCAGGGTCCATAATCGGCGCAAGTCCGGATACGAGCGCACCCCAGCCTCCTTCATCGGAGATGCCTGTCGTTACAATGTTCCCATGGAGAAAGACTTCCTCGGTGTTTACACCGAAAACTCCGGGGTCGGGCTCACTCACTAAAAATCCGCCGGCAATTGCTGTTGATGCGTAATACGCAAACATGTCATCACGACATGGCACAACTATATAAATGTATGCTGTCTCTTCTAAGCGAGAGTATATGACGTTTATCAGGCGATACAGTCCTAGCCAGTACTCGTCTGGTGAACCTCCGTGAACGGACTGATAAAAAAGCTCGTAATTAATCGAGCCGGCAATACCCGTTGCAATTCCGGCAGCTTGGTTTGAGTATGATTCAATTGCGAAATTACTATATGCGACAAAACTGATAGCACATAAGATTGCGCCGGCAAGCAAAATGCTCACCACCGCAATAATCGGTGCCCTTGTCAGTATAGAGCGGTATTTTGAAGTTTTCTTATCATGCTCCGAATTGTTTTTTGTTACTGTCATATGAGTGCCCCACTAAGAAAAAGCAGTGTCTTGATTGACACAATATAAACAAATTCGTATTAATTGTTATTTTAACAAAGATAACAAAAAAATGCAAACATTTTAGTTATTAATTGCTATCGGCACTACCTCACCCGACAGTTACACTTCCAACATCTTCATTGTCAGGCACGAACGCAACATATGTCATACCTCTCCCCAAATAAAGTGGTCTGCCGTCCTCGTGAGTGTATACAAACGGCGCTGTGTGCCCATCTCTCGACCAACGAATCGGAATGATGCTTCCTCCGTTGACGAAGTACCCTGTTCCGCCGGCAACGCCTGTCAGCACATCGACTTCACGCAATGCGTTCGCTTCTGCCGCAGAACCTGCGTCGGAGGGTGATGCCGCAACTCTTGTATATAGTAGCAGCAGGTTTGCAAACTCGACCCATGTATTGTCGTTTGCATCAACAAAATAGGAGAATGTATCACCATGTCCCTGTATCATATGGTAGACACCCCTGTTTGCATCAAATGTAAACATAGAGCTCTTAAACGAAGAGAATCTCACAGTAACACTGTTTGCAGTCTCGCCTTCCGGAGTGGCATTATCTGAGAAATTCAGCCCGGCATTAAAGCCTGCGCCATGTCTCAATCTAAAATCGAATGTAGGCAACTGAGCGCTAATACGTTCACCATCTGTCACAACGCTGTGATAATCCAAAACCGTGCGTCCGGGGATTCTGTTCTGATTTCTGTCGAACATCTGCCTGTGAGCCGAATTCCCGCCCACAGCACTAATCCAATCTATTCCTCGAGCCGGTATAAAGTCACGTGCCAAAAAGCTCTGCCCCGCACTGACAAATATGGCATCATGGCTCTCAGCGATACTTGCAATGTAGTATCTCGCACTTCGGATACTTCCCGTGGTCTGCAAGTTATTATAGTCTGTGAAGATTCCAACCATTCTGGTAACTTGTCCCTCCATGGGGACTTCATAGATAATGTCGGCATTTGAAACACCGTTTATGGGTAATGTTGAGTTTGCAGGGGCGTTGCCGAGCGAGATTGCGAGCGGACGGACTCCTACAAGTTCTTCACGCATGGGGCGTCCTGTGAGCGGATTTATAGCGGTTGCGCCCGGGGGTGTTGGCGGCGGCGTGGGTGTTGGCGTTGGCTCAGGGGAGGGTGTAGGTGTTGGTGTTGACTCAGGCGTTGACGCCGAATCCGATGTTGGCGGCGGTGTTGGAACAGGGGAGGGAACGGGGACAGGTATTGGGGTTGGCGCCGGTGTTGGCGGCGGCTCAGGTGTGGTCGGCAATATCGGCCACGCCGATAGGTTCGGTCTCGGCGGTGGTGTCGTCCGTGGTGTCGGTGTGGACTGAGCTAAACGGCGTAACTCCTCGGTTTCGATTTCCAATGCAGTGATCTCAGCTTGCCTAACACCAATAAGCTCCGCTACGAGTACAATAGCGTCGCCCGAGATTGCGCCCGATTCAAGCAAATGCTCACGGTTTTCCCACTGCTCCTGTAACTCATACAGGTTCATACTCATCACAATCTCTGTCTCTTCTGCCAAAATACGTGCGTTTTCATTGCCAATACGCATAATATCCACTACAACCAAAGTAGCCAAAGAAATTGCAGCAACCAATAAGCCTGAAGCAACAATAGTAAGCACCCTTATTGTATTCTTACGCATATGCATTGTAGTAATGACCTTTCCTTTCGACCAATTCATCAAGTTATAGTATTTTATGCCCCATGATAACACAAAATATAGATGCAGTCAATTAAAAACCGAGGGGCGTTTACCCCTCGATTTATCGGCGTTTATTACCATTGACCCTTACGGCCTTGTGGTGGGTGCGGGGGGCGGAGCCGGTCTGTCAGGTCTGCCTGCATACATATCCTCGTCAAAAGTGATGCTGAATGTAAGTCTATTGCCCTCGCGCCAGACAGTGATGTCTGTGGTATCGCCTGCACGGTAGCTGTCTAGTGACTGCCTTAGTGCGTCAAGCGAAATTACTGTATCGTCACCGATAGAGACTATGATATCATCAACTTCAAGCCCGGCAGTTTCAGCGGCAGAGCCTGAGTTTATTGACAAAATCGACACGCCTTGGACTTTGCCGTACTGCTCGACATCAAATGGGCTGACATTTTGAACAGTCACTCCTAAAAGTGGTCTGCCCGAGAGATATCCATCTTCAATGAGTGCAATGGCAATTTCCATTGCATCGTTAATCGGAATGGCAAAACCGATTCCCTCAACATTACCCCTAATGACCTTAGCGGTCACTATTCCAATTACCTCGCCACGCTGGTTGTAGATGGGCCCTCCGGAGTTCCCTCTGTTGACCGCTGCGCTAAATTGAAACGCATCAATGGTAATGCTGTCAACGGTAACTACTCTATCAAGTGCCGAGACAATACCATCGGTCATGGTATAAGCCAAATCTCCCAGAGGATTTCCGACAGCATAAATTCTCTCGCCGACACGCATTTCATCGCTATTGCCAATCATTGCAGCACTGAGTCCTGCAGCATTTATTTTGAGGAGTGCAACGTCGTTGCTTGCCTCAAAGCCCACAATTTCAGCCGTGTACTCTGAGCCATTTTCTAAAACAACAACAATCGGGAGACCGCTCCGATGCGCCATTTCAATGACATGATAGTTTGTCAAAATATATCCGTCGGTCGAGATAATGAAGCCGGAGCCGGATACAGGAGCAGGGTCGCCCTCCTCGCCGATATCTCTAAATCCCATACCGGGAAAACGTGTCATTATTCCGACAACTTGCGAAAGTGCCATATCATAAATGTCCGCTGCCGTCATTTGATTGTCGGCGATTGTCTCGACTCGTCCGGTCAATTCAGTGTCGTTTCGGGTGCTGCCGAGCACAACTTGCTGGGTCTGAATAAAGTCACCTCTTTGCTGGCGGTACTCCATAACAAGGTATGAAGAAGCTGCGCTAATCAGAGCGCACACAAGCACCAAACAAGCCGCTTTTAAGAAACCACCCACTGAGCTGTTGCGCTTTTTACGCTTTGTTTCAACAGCCGGCTTGATGACCGGATATCGGTTTTTATCATAAGCAGTAAACTCCCGGCTTGCATCGTGAGGTGGCGCAAATTCGAGATGCGGTTGCTGCTGTGTCTGCGGATAACTTTCCGAAGTGTAAGGCTGCCTATAGTGCGCTTTATCGCTGTACGAGGTTGCGCTGTAAATCGGCTCCATTGATGAGACTGCACTGTTGACCGATTTGGTATAAATAGGTTCAGCAGGTAGCGGCTCAACATGAATCGGTTCGATATAATATATCGACTCATCATATGCCGGTTCGCTCTGAGGTGCCTCACGCAAGGGCGACTCACTCGGAGTCGGCTCACTCGGATATGGTAAGTCTACCTCATTTTGAGAATATTCGGGATACTCTCCATATTCGTTTTTTCTTTCATCATCAGGTGTATACATAAAAATAGCCTCCTAGCTAAAAAGAATTTTGCCAAGAAAGTTTACCACATATATGCTAACAAATAAACAAAAAGTTATGTCTAAAGTATTAACATTTGGTCACAAGACAGGGGGACGGTTCCCCTGTCTTGCACAAAAACTTGACACCGAGCTTATTAGGTTCTATACTACCATAAACATACATAAAACATAAAAACAACAATTGAGGAGGCGTTTATATTATGGCTTATTTTTTTAAGGAACCCTCACGCACGTTTAGCGAATACCTGCTCGTACCCGGTTACTCCGGCGAAGACTGCATTCCCGAAAACATCAGTCTCAAAGCGCCTCTTGTCAAGTTTAAGCGTGGTGAAGAGTCCGATCTTAGCATTTATATACCTTTGACTTCCGCAATCATGCAGTCCGTCTCTGATGATAAGATGGCGGTGGCGCTTGCAAAAGAGGGCGGATTATCATTTATCTATTGTTCCCAGTCCATAGAGGCTCAAGCCGCAATGGTCGAGAAAGTAAAATCTCACAAAGCGGGATTCGTTACCAGTGACTCAAACATAAGCCCAAACTCCACACTTTCAGACATACTCGCCCTAAAGGAAAAAACAGGACACTCAACAGTCGCCGTGACCTCAGACGGAACAGCAAATGCAAAACTCGTCGGGTTTGTCACCAGCAGAGATTACCGTGTCAGCCGAATGGACGGCACAGAACTTGTGCGCGACTTCATGACACCTATCGACAAACTTGTCACCGCTCCCGCTAACACAACTCTTAAAGATGCAAACGATATAATTTGGGAACACAAACTAAACTGCTTGCCCATCATCGACGAACAGGGCAGACTGATACATATGGTCTTTCGCAAAGACTATGAATCGCACAAACAAAACCCCTACGAACTGCTCGATAAAGATAAAAAATACATCGTCGGAGCAGGCATTAATACCCGTGATTATATGGAGCGAATTCCCGCACTCATCGAAGCAGGTGCTGATGTCTTATGTATTGATTCATCCGAGGGTTTTTCCCAGTGGCAGAAAAACACAATAGCATGGGTGCGTGAAAAATACGGCAACAGTGTCAAAATCGGAGCAGGTAATGTCGTTGATGGCGAGGGCTTTAACTTTCTTGCGGAGAGCGGCGCAGATTTCATCAAGGTCGGTATCGGCGGCGGCTCTATTTGTATAACACGCGAGCAAAAAGGCATAGGCCGCGGTCAGGCAACAGCCGTTATAGATGTAACTCGCGCCCGTAACGAATACTTTGAGCGCACAGGTGAATATATCCCAATATGTTCAGATGGCGGCATTGTGCACGACTATCACTTTACGCTTGCCCTCGCAATGGGTGCAGACTTTTTGATGCTCGGACGTTACTTTGCACGTTTTGACGAAAGCCCAACAAACAGAATCAGTGTCGGCGGCAGTTACATGAAAGAATATTGGGGCGAGGGCAGCGCTCGCGCCCGCAACTGGCAACGCTACGACACGGGAAGTTCTAAGGGTCTATCTTTTGAAGAGGGCGTTGACTCATACGTGCCATATGCGGGAAATCTCAAAGACAATGTATCACTCACGCTCGGCAAAATCCGCTCAACCATGAGTAACTGCGGAGCCTGCACAATCCCCGAACTTCAAGAAAAAGCAAAACTCACACTAGTCTCTTCAACTTCAATTGTTGAGGGTGGTGCGCATGATGTCGTGTTGAAAGAATCCGCCACACAGCAAGGATACTCGCAACAATAATATGAGGAAACCAAATGATTTCTGAAAGGAACTTTCATTAAAATGAAGTTTTCGCTACAAGATGAAATAGCAAAACTAAAAACTCTGACGTTCAAGGAAAAAGTTGACCACATATGGGAGTATTACAAAATTCCCCTAATTGCTTTGGTTTTGCTCCTTGCTTTGGTGGGATATATTATAAATGCTATAGTGAACCCACGCCCTGAGGTAGAGCTTTTCATTGCATGGAACTCAGACAGAGTAATCACTGATAATATCGAGGAACTTTCTTTCATATTTGCGGAGCGTTTAGAGTTTAACCCTGCCGAGCAAGATGTCATAATTTCATGGTTTCCCGTAGACCCCGCCGACCCGCAAATGCAAATGGCAAGCGTCCAAAGAATGATGGCCATGCTCACTGTCGGCGGCATTGACCTGTTTGTCCTTGAGGAAGAGCAACTTCAAAGCCATGCAAATTTCGGTATAGTTGTTCCGCTTGAAGAGATGCTCGGTGCGATTCGGGTGATGAACCCCACCGTTTACGAAATAATCTCCGAGCGTACTATTAAAATAGCATACGAGGACTTCTACGAAAATACTGTAGAAAACATAATGGCAATCGACATAACAGGAAGCCCCATGCTTCACGAAATAGGATTCGGTGAGATTGACTTTATGATAAGCTTAGCAGTAAACGCAACATTCACATACCACGCAAAACAAGCAATCATCGCTATTTTTGAGTAGTACTATTGCTAATAATTCACCGCCCGGCGAACTCGTCTCGCTTTGCTACCGCAATCTCGTCACAGCGGTTATTGTACTCATTATCAGCATGGCCTTTTACCCATGTGAACGTCACATCGTGCTTATCTAATAGCGGCACCAGCTGAGTCCAAAGGTCGGGGTTTTTTACCTCACCACCCTTGCGTTTCCAGCCTTTCTTCTGCCAGGATTCTAGCCATCCGAGATTTATAGCGTTTGACACATATTGAGAATCCGTGTAAAGGTTCACTTTACACGGTTCTTTTAATGCCTTAAGTGCCGAGATAACGGAAGTAAGCTCCATGCGGTTATTCGTTGTGCTGGTTTCACCGCCGCTGATTTCCTTTTCACGCCCACCGTACATGAGAATTGCCCCCCAACCACCCGGACCGGGATTGCCGCTACATGCACCGTCTGTGTAGATTGTCACGTTTTTCATTGTTTGATTTCCTATGTTCGTGCGGGCGAATGCAGTTCGCCCTTACGGTTGTGGGTTGTTGGTTTTTGGGTGGATTCGGTAAGAGCGGGCGACCGAGGACGGTCGCCCCTACGATTTATTATTCCGGTGTTTCCGCAACCTCTGTTACAGTTTCGCCGCCCTCTTCGTCCTCGAACTCTTCTTCATCGTCTTTCTCTGTTCTGGCGATGCAGATGACCTCGGCGTCAGAACCTGTGCGCATCAGGCGTACTCCTTGTGTCGCCCTGCCGTAGGTGCTTATGTCAGATGCCGCCATGCGGATGATTGTTCCGTCGTCTGAGATAATCAGCACATCATCATTGTCGTCAACAACCTTGACATCGGAAACCTTGCCGGTCTTTTCTGTTATAATGTAGTTTTTCTTACCATAACCACCACGGCTTTGAACTCCACCCTCGTCACCTCTGAAATACTCACTTATTTCGGTGCGCTTGCCGTAACCGTTTTTCGTAACCGTGAGAAGTGAACCACCCTCACGGGCTCTTGCCGCCCCAACGCAATAATCACCTTTTCTCAGACGAATACCGCGAACACCTGCGGCAACACGCCCCATAGGTCTGACATCAGTTTCATTAAAGCAGATAGCCATGCCGTTATGGGTGGCGATTAAAATTCTCTGTTTCCCATCAGTTTCACGCACGGCAATAAGCTCATCGTCCTCGCCTATAGTGATTGTGCGAATTCCTACATTTTTGATATTTTTCAGCTCACTGAGCTTCATCCGCTTGACAGTTCCGCTCCTTGTGACCATTACAAGAAACTCATCTTCGCCAAACTCACGCACACGAATCATAGCAGAGACTTTTTCTCCCGGATGAACAGGAAGTACGTTGACAATGTTCGTACCCCTTGCCTGACGGCCTGCCTCGGGAATCATGTACCCTTTCTTGCGATAGACCCTGCCCTGATTTGTGAAGAACAAGATAAAGTCATGGGTTGAAGCGGTAAACAACGTCTCAACATAGTCCTCATCACGTGTGGTCATAGCAGTGATACCTTTTCCTCCACGCCTTTGAGCCTTATATGTGTTTGCAGGCAGACGCTTGATGTAGCCCGCATGTGTGAGCGTGTAGACGCATTCTTCCTCATCAATGAGATCCTCAATGTCAATCTCATCTTCGACCACTGCAATCTCGGTGCGGCGCTCATCGCCGTATTTATCGCGGATTTCTGTTATCTCTTCAATCAAAACAGCATCCATCTTGCCTTGGTCAGAGAGAAGCATTAGGAAATATTCAATCTTTTTTTGAAGCTCGGCATATTCGTTTTCAATCTTTTCAATTTCAAGCCCTTGTAAGCTTCGCAGGCGCATTTCTAAAATAGCCTGGGTCTGCAACTCACTAAGCTCAAACCGCTCCATCAAACGCTCTTTGGCGTTATCATAACTGGTGCGAATGATATGAATAACTTCGTCAATATTGTTGCAAGCAATACGCAAACCTTCCAAAATATGCGCCCGCTCACGAGCTTTTTTCAAATCATATTCGGTACGCCTGCGAATAATTTCACGTTGAAACGTGATGTATTCATCGAGAATTTGACGAAGTGACAAAATACGAGGCTGGCTCTGGTCGTCCACAAGCGCAAGCAAGACAATTGCAAAAGTCGTCTGCATTTGAGTCTGCGTATACAGGCGGTTTAGCACAACCTGAGTGTTTGCATCACGCTTTAGCTCGATGACAATGCGCATACCATCCCTGTCGGACTCATCACGCATAGCCGAAAGTCCCTCAATACGCTTATTTTTGACGCACTCAGCGATAGACTCCAAAAGTCTCGCCTTATTTACCTGATATGGCAGTTCATTGACAATAATTCGCTCACGACCGCCGCCGAACTCTTCAATCTCGGTTCTCGCCCGAACCCGAATGCGCCCTCTGCCCGTAGCATAAGCCGCTCTGATACCTGCGCGGCCCATGATAATACCGCGAGTCGGAAAATCGGGTCCCGTAATATGCTCCATCAAATCATCTAATTCAGCTTCGGGATTATTCATAACGCAGATAACTGCATTTATAACTTCCGTGAGATTATGCGGAGGAATATTCGTAGTCATACCAACGGCAATACCGCTTGAGCCGTTTACGAGCAAATTCGGGAACCTCGACGGCAGAACACGAGGTTGCTTACGAGTTTCGTCATAGTTAGGATCCCAGTTTACAGTTTCCTTACCGATATCACGGAGCATTTCATCAGAAATCTTTGAAAGACGCGCCTCGGTATAACGCATAGCCGCAGGCGCATCACCATCAACAGAACCAAAGTTACCATGCCCTGAAATTGTCATATAACGCATGGAAAAATCTTGCGCCATTCGCACAAGTGCATCATAAATCGAAGCATCTCCGTGCGGATGATATTTACCCATGATATCACCAACCGCAGTAGCTGCCTTACGAAACGGCTTATCGCTGGTAAGACCACTCTCATGCATGGAGTATAAAATGCGCCTGTGAATGGGCTTTAACCCATCACGCACATCAGGAAGCGCCCTGTCAATAATAACCGACATAGCATAGGTGAGAAACGAAGTCTCCATCTCTTCCTCAAGCGGCGCAGTAATTATAACTTGTTCGGGATAACTGATATCCCCTGTCTTTTCTTTCTTAGGCATAAACAAACCTCAATTTCAAAATTTGCATCAGACAAGCAGATTATGGGCTGTTTGTGGAGTCATTTTTGCGAGAACAGCGGTGTAGATCCCGATGGCTCGCAAAAATGCGGAACAAATTGCCCATGACCTGCGACAATCAGCAGAAAAATCACATGTCTAGGTTAATAGCATACTTTGCATACTTTTCAATGTATTCTTTGCGTGGCTCGACCTTTTCTCCCATCAAAACTGTGAAAACCTCGTCAGCTTGTATCGCATCGGTGAGCTCAATCCGCTTTAAAGTCCGAGTCTCAGGATTCATTGTAGTATCCCAAAGCTCATGTGCATCCATCTCACCGAGACCCTTGTTTCGAGTGATGTCAACCTTACCTTTACCGTCCTCACCACGCATTTCTGTAAGTGCCGTCTCAAGCTCGTTGCTGTCCAGAACCCAGCGGACATTTTTGCCGCGAGTGAGCTTAAACAGTGGCGGTTGAGCGGCATAGACATAACCGCCTTCGATGAGCGGGCGCATAAATCGGAAGAAAAACGTGAGAAGAAGCGTCCTGATATGGCTACCGTCAACATCGGCGTCCGCCATTATGATAACTTTATGGTAACGCAGTTTTGTTTCGTCAAAATCCTCGCCAATGCCCGCACCTAGTGCAGTTATGACCGGGGTAAGTTTTTCGTTGCCATAGACCTTATCCGCTCTTGCTTTCTCAACATTAAGCATTTTACCCCAAAGCGGCAAAATCGCTTGAAAACGGCTGTCACGTCCGCCTTTGGCACTACCACCCGCACTATCACCTTCGACAATGTAAATCTCGGTGAGCGAGGGGTCGGCCTCGTTACAATCAGCGAGTTTGCCCGGAAGTGACATACCTTCAAGAGCATTCTTACGCCTGATATTTTCGCGAGCCTTACGAGCCGCTTCTCTGGCGCGGGAAGCTGTGAGAGCCTTGTCTAAAATACCGCGCGCCACAGCAGGATTTTCCTCAAAAAATGTGGCAAGCTTGTCGGAAATGAGGTTGTCAACAAATGTCCTCATCTCACTGTTTCCGAGCTTAGACTTCGTCTGTCCTTCGAATTGTGCTTCCATGAGTCTCACGGAAATAATTGCGGTAACACCCTCTCTGCAATCTTCGCCTGAGAGTTTATCGTCGCCTTTGAGCATGTTTGATTTTTTGCCATAATCGTTGAGAACCCTTGTGAGTGCCGCCTTAAACCCCGTCTCATGCATTCCCCCATCAGGGGTGTTGATATTGTTTGCAAAGCTGAGTAAAAACTCATTGTAAACATCGCCGCAATACTGCAAAGCAATTTCTGCTGTCGAAGTTTCTCTCGCTTCAGATAAATAAATGACATCTTCGTGAAGCGGAGTTTTGTTTCTGTTGATATATGATACAAACTCTCTTATTCCACCCTCGTAAAACATGGAATCTTCCGCATTATGCCCCTCGCGCTCGTCACGAACCGTTATCCTGAGTCCGCCGTTTAGAAACGCCTGCTCACGCATACGTGTACGCAGAGTCTCGTAGTTAAAAATGCAGTCGTCAAAAATATCACCATCAGGCTTAAAAGTGACCTCTGTTCCCGATTTATCCGTGTCACCGACTATTGTTATAGCTTGCGTTATATCACCGCGGGAAAACTTCATCTCGTGAATCTTACCGTCTCTGTGGACGCGCACTTCAAGCCACTCAGAGAGAGCATTGACAACAGATGCGCCAACACCGTGCAAACCACCAGACACTTTATAACCGCCGCCGCCGAACTTACCGCCTGCGTGCAAAACAGTGAATACAACCTCAAGTGCAGAATTACCTGTTTGCTCCTGAGTGTCAATGGGAATTCCACGCCCGTTGTCCGTAACGGTTATTGTCCCGTCTGCGTGTATGATAACAAAAACTGTGTCACAAAAACCAGCCAATGCTTCATCAATGGCATTGTCAACAATTTCATAGACAAGATGGTGTAGTCCCGACGACGAAGTCGAGCCGATATACATACCGGGGCGTTTTCTGACAGCCTCAAGCCCTTCAAGAACTTGAATTTGTGAGGCATCATAACTCCCGTTGACCGCTGTTACTGCGCTATTTTCTTCTAAAATTTCTTTGTTTGTCTCATTCGACATTATTTCATAAACCCCTTTTCTTAAATCAAACCAATACGCTTAGTAAGCGCTTGCGTTGATAGTTGCGATAGGTGAACTTCCACGTTATTTTCCGAGCTGCAGAGTACAAACGCCCTCGGTAATTCATCAGAAATACTTGTTAAATCCCCATTTTTTTCAGCATTACTTAAAAACTTGCGCGTTATGTGAGAACTCGTTGTATTATCAAGATCAAAAAAACCAATTAGCTCATTTTCGGAAACTACGACATTTTGCCCTAAGTGTACATACATTACTTCACTCCGCCACTTTCAATTTCAATCATCTTAGCACCCTCACCGAGAGTAACTGCCGCTTCATCACAACAGGTTATGAAGACCTGCCCTGTCGTAATCCGCTCTAATACGAAACTTTGGCGCTTTGGGTCAAGTTCCGAGAGAACATCGTCTAATAGTAAAACCGGATATTCGCCTTTGTCGTCGTAATGTATATATCTCTCTGCGAGTTTAATTGAAATCGCCGCAGTTCTCGCCTGCCCTTGTGAAGCAAACTTCCTCGCAGGAGTGCCGTTTATGCATATATCTAAATCGTCTTTATGAGCACCTGAGAGACAAAGCCCACTTCTTAGTTCCGCAAGCTTATGCTTTTCTTGATGTGCCAAAAGCTCCGGGAGAAGCTCATCAGGTTTCTTATCGGTTGAATCCATGTCACCAACTGTTTTGTAGTGTATGGTTAAATTTTCCTTGCCACCTGAAAACTCATTATGTATAACACTTGCTCTCTTCGATAGTCCCCCTGCAAATGCCGACCTGTAGTATATGAGTCTTGCACTCAGCTCTGCCAGCCTGAGATTATGGTCGTCTAAAAGTTCGAGTAATGCAGGTTTCTCATGGTGGTCTTTTAAAATTCTCGTCTTATGGTCATAAAGCCTGTTAAACTCTGTGAGTACAGCGTGGTATGTTGGTCTCAGTTGTGAAAGACAACTGTCCATCAGCTTTCGTCTTACAGATGCACCATCTTTAATTATTGTCAAATCATCAGGTGAAAAAAGCACAGCCGTTAGCCGCCCTGCAAGTTCAGAGCCCTTTTTTAGCTTATTTTCATTGACAAAAAGCTGTCGCCTGCTACTGCGTGAAAACCTCGCTTCAATTTTTTGACTTCGCTCACTTGAAACTATGTCTGCATTAATAATAGAATCTTGGAAATTAAAGTTTATGAGGTCTTTATCTCCCGAAGAGCGAAAAGTCCGCCCTGTTGCCAAATAATATATCGCTTCAATAAGATTTGTCTTACCTTGGGCATTTTTTCCACATATGACGTTGATTGTGTCTGAAAATTCGACCGCCGCACTTTCATAGTTGCGAAAGCGTTCTAAACTCAATTTCTTAACCGTCATGCGGGGTCACATCCCTTAACCAGTAACAAAGTATTGCCAACTTTTACAGTGCTTCCGGGCTTTATTTTTCGACCGCGCTCTAAACAGGCTTTCTTATCTACCAAAACTTCACCTGATGTCACAAGATACTTTGCTTCTCCGCCTGTTGAAGCAATTCCGGCAAACTTTAGGAGCGAATCGAGCTTTATAAATTCGCCGCTTATATGCACTTTTTTTAATCTGTCTAATTTAACCTTCATAAGCCTTCAATCTTACAGGGAGAATCATATAAAGAAAATTATTTGAATCATCGGCGGGTGATAACATGCACGGGGTAACTCCTGAATTTAACTCAATGACAACATTATCAGCCGGTGCTGCTTTAAGAGCTTCAAGAAGATATCTGTCATTAAATCCAATTTTAAGACTTTCACCATCACCGTTTATAATACACTCATCACTTGCCTTACCAAGTGCCGATGCTGAAGAGAGCTTAATAATTCCATCTTCAAACTCACATTTGACAGGGCTTTTAAGTTTATCACTTATAATAAGTGAAACACGCTCCACAGCTCCTATTAGTTCATCTTTTTCAATGGTGAATCTGTATTTTGTGTTTGCAGGGATTGAATTTTTATAATTTAAAAACTCACCTTCAAGCCTGCGAGAAATTAAAATAGTATCACTTATATAAAAAATTATGTGCTTTGAACCGAGAGTTAGCTTGACTTTATCGTCAGAATCAGACAAAATCCTCTCAACCTCTGTGAGTGCAACACCCGGCACAACAAAACTATAATCAGGTACATCAGCACTGTCAAGTTTTTCGCGGCGCAACGCCAGCCTATATCCGTCAACCGCGACAATGGTAAGTTCACCTGCTTCTGTCTCAAACAATGCTCCCGTGTGAATTGGGCGAGATTCATTATCACTTACTGCAAAATTTGTCTGTGAAATCATTTTTTTAAGAATTCCTTGGCTCAGCTCAATAATATCGTTGCCGTCAACTGTCGGAAGCTCAGGATAATCAGATGTCGGAGAGCCAAGTATCTCAAAATCACTCATCTCACTACTTATTTTGGCAACAGAACTTGAATTGACAGAAATGGTGACATATTGACCCGGAAGTTTTCTTATAATATCACCGAAAAGGCGAGCATTTAAAACAATTCCACCGATATCTTCAACTTCAGCAGGTACATTTGTAACTATACCTGTTTTTAGATCATATCCTACAATTTTTAAGTTGCCGTCAGTTGCTTCAAGCAAAAGCCCCTCAAGCAGAGGGATAGGACTCTTTGCAACTGCGGCTCGTGCCGCAATAAGTATAGAATCAAGCAGTAATTTTTTTTCACACGTAAACTTCATAAAAATAACCATTCCTTTCGAAAATCAGCAGACACAAAACTTATTTTATTTATAAATAAAAATAATATTTTTATAGTAGTAGTAGTAGTAGTAGTGAAAACTGTGGAAAACACAAACTTTATTAGGTTTTGCAATGGTTGCAAGTGTGGCATATTTCTGTGGAAAACTTTGACCACTATGTTAACAATATATCAAAATGTGGTTTTTCTACATTAGATAACACGAGTTAACACTCAAATGTGGAAAATTAAACATTCAATGAGTTATAAAGTTTAATTTTCACCTATCTGCACTAATACTTGAATTTATATTCGACGTGATATCTCTAATTCTGTTTGAAAAATCTCTATCTTCATTTATCTTCTTTTCAACTTTCCGTACTGAAGATATGACGGTTGAATGGTCACGCCCAAAAACTCCACCGTTGTCTTTGAGTGAGAGATTTGTGAGCTTACGTATGAGATACATAGCTATTTGCCTGGCAAGTGCGGTATTTGCGACCCTGCTTTGACCTTTGATTTCATCAGGAGTAAGCATAAAATACTTTGCGATTTCTTCAATAATTGTCTCTGTTGTGGGAATTAAATCTTTTTCACCTTTAGAAATATCTTTTAGTCGCTCTTTAACAGTTTCAACTGTGATTGTGTCATCCATCAAGTCACGGTATGCTATTATAATCTTCACAGCACCTTCCAGTTGGCGCACGTTTGAATCGAGATTTTCAGCGATATAGTTTGTAACATCATCCGGTAAAATAACACCAAGTTGAGAAGCTTTGTTCTTTATAATAGCGAGACACAAATCCTTGTCAGGCGGCTGAATATCTGCAGTTAGACCCCATTCAAAACGAGTTCTGAGCCTATCTTCAAGTGAATGAATATCTTTTGGTGGTCTGTCAGATGTTAAAACTATTTGTTTTCCAAGTTCAAACAAAGTGTTATAAGTGTTAAAGTATTCCTCTTGAGTTGATGGTCTGCCTGCTATAAATTGAATATCGTCCATAAGCAAGAAATCAGCAGCGCGATATTTTTCACGAAATTCAATGTTTTTACCCTGCTGAATTGCCTCAATGAGTTCGTTTGTGAACTCACTTCCCTTTACATAAATGACATTTAAGTGTGGATACTTAGTTTCAACAGCATTACGAATTGCATATAAAAGATGTGTTTTTCCAAGTCCGGATTCACCGTGAATAAAAAGTGGATTGTAGCCGTGTTTTTGAGTTATATCAGAGACGGCAACAGCGGCGGCATGTGCAAATTTATTAGAGCTTCCCACGACAAAATGTTCAAATGTATACTCATCAACACCTAAATAGTTAGGAATTTCAGTAGTTTCATTCATCGCTTTTAATCCCTCATCGTCCAAAACTATAACTTCAAACTCAGTTGATGAAAAAATTTCATTGAGAGCACTGCGTATAGTACCGAGAAACCGCCCCTCTAAGACTTCTTTTTTATATAGCGATGGCGTATGTATAAACAGTCGGTTGCTCGAAAGCTTCACTGCACTACATTCATCAAACCACGTTGAGATAGCTGTTTGGGTTAAGTCTTTAGATAAAATTTCCAAAACTTTTACCCACAGTTCGGTAGCGGAATTCATATGAAAATCAAAACCTTTCTTACAAACTTACAAGTCTGACTATTGTATCAATTTTTGGCAAAAAAAGCAAGAGAAAAAAACCACTGTGCACCGTTTTTCGATACACAGCGATTGGTTTATAAAGCGTTAAATAAACAAGAACCTTACTTGCTTTCCATTGCATTCAGAGTACGTGTGAGAACACTTTTTCTGCGAGCGGCTTTGTTTTTATGAATAAGGTTTTTTGTCGCTGCGCGGTCAACAGTTTTAACAGCAACTCTGTAGGCAGCCTCAGCTGCTTTACGGTCGCCCTCCTGGGCAGCGGTATCAAACCTTTTAAGGTTAGTTTTCATAAGAGATCTAGCTGCTCTGTTTTTAACAGTTTGCTTTGCAATAAGTTGCGCTCTTTTTGCTGATGATTTAATATTTGCCATGCTTCTTCGCCACCTCCTGTCGAAAAGAGAGTAAAATTAGCCGTCTTTAAAGTCACGGAATGACATAATACCATTGTAAAGCAGGAAATGCAAGAGTTTTTTTGCAATGGGTGAAAAAATTTGTAAATACTACTGTAGGGGCGACCGTCCTCGGTCGCCCGATATGAACGCTACCTCAAATACTTCCTAAGCATGTAGATAACTTTACTGACATCTAACGGCTTGCCTAGATGGTCATTCATTCCTGCCGCTACGCAGGATTCAATATCATCTTTAAACACATTTGCAGTCATCGCAATTATTGGGAGTTTCTTGATGTTTGGTGCGCTCATGGCACGTATTTCACGAGTTGCCGAAAGCCCGTCCATCAGCGGCATTTGCAAATCCATAAACACAAAATCATACTTATCAGGGTCGGCAGTTATTTTATCAACCGCTTCTTTGCCATTTTCTGCACAGTCGATTAAAAGCCCCGTGTCCTCTAAAAGTGCTGAGAGAATATCCCGATTTATCTCAACATCCTCAACAAGGAGAACCTTACGCCCCTCAAATTCACCTTTTATAATCGGGCTATCGTCAGAAACCCCACCCTCATGAGAAACCTCGTCGCTCCTGTAAAGTGTCTTAACCGTAAAAGTAAACTGCGCACCATGTCCAAGCTCGGACTCAACCCAAATTTCACCATCCATCAGCTCAACAATACGCTTTGAAATAACAAGCCCAAGACCTGTGCCGCCATAGTCGCGGCTTATCCCGCTCTCGCCCTGCTCAAAAGCTGAAAAGAGATTTTTTTGTTGCTCTTGAGAGATGCCGATTCCGGAATCGGAAACTTCAAAGCGTAAAGTACAAACATCGGCAGACTTTTCAGTTAACAAAACTTCGAGATTTATAGCTCCCTCCTCAGGGGTAAACTTTACAGCGTTTGCAACAAGATTAGTTATCACTTGGGCTAAACGCTGGTCATCGCCAATGAGGGTTTTCGGCATGTTTTCGTCAATATCGACAGTTAAAACCTGTCGCTTTTCGTCAACACGAAAAATCAAAACAGACAGAACTTTCTTTATCATACGGTCAAAATCATACGGCACATTCGCAAGTTCCAACTTATCTGCTTCAATCTTAGCCATGTCAAGCACATCATTTATAATGCCGAGCAGATGAGACGAAGCTTCACCTATCCGCTCCAGCGCATTGTCCTTACTCATTGTATCTGCGGACTTTTTCCCAATGGTCGTCATACCGATAATTGCATTCATCGGTGTTCGCATCTCATGACTCATGCTTGAAAGAAAATTACTTTTCGCATTGCTTGCGGTCTCTGCACTAATAAGTGCCAGTTCTAAATGTGAGGATGTTTCGCGAATTTCTGCAATCATATTTTCCTGCTCTGTTATATCCTTTAAGAACGCAACTTTGCAAAGTGCATCGCCAAATTTGTCATTTTCAACAGTGAGCAGTAGCTCGCAAGTTAACACACCGCTCTGTGTATTAACAGCCACAATCATCTTTTGGATATCAGTGTTAAAATTAATTACTTCTGAGGTTTCGTCTCTGAGAGATACGATATCGGCAATGTTACTACCAATCAGGGATTTGCCAAAGGTGTCAACGGTCGCTTTATTCTCCAATTGAACGATGTTGTCGTGGTCTAATATAATTGCCGGGATAGTGACCGATTTAAAAACAAAGCCGGAAACTGCGGGAATCGTGATATTTAAAGTCCTGTTCACTCTCATTGAGATAAAAAGCTGCATTGCGGCGGGGAAGAGGAGAACTGAAACAAGAGGCGTAACGGTGAAATCGGTTAAAGCGGGAATAACAAAGTCAGTGACATATCCTAAAGGCGCAAACAAAAAAGTTAAAACAACAAAAAGTTGTTGCTGTATACGACCTCTTTTTGTTTTTGATTCGAGCCACCATCTGATGTGGCAAATGAAAATGCAAATACAGAGAAAAAATACATATATGGCAATAAAAATAAAGAAAGTCGAATGATTATACGAAAACTGGTTGCCTAAAGGTGTTACAAAAAATGAAATATTGGAGAGAGGGTTGCCGTGAGGAAAAAAAAGATACGCAACACTATTTGAAATGATGAGGGTAATGCATATAAGCAGGCTTGTTATAATAAGAACCTTTCTCACTAAAATTTTTGTAAATCGATGCTTTATATTGATCATGCTTGAGCTAAATCGTATCCAAGTCGGAAGAAACATGAAATATGAGACATAGGCACTTATCCACAACGCTCCGCGTGCAGTTTCGTTTTGCGTAATTATCATAAAACCATAAAAAAGGCATGAAAAAACAACACAGGCAACCGCAACCAAGTATTCCTGTCTGAGTTTCGATGTTGAATCCCGAACGATTGTCATTAGAGCAAAAAAAGCATACCCTGCACTAGCAAGGAAAAAAAGCGTAGCTATTGAGTTAGGGGAAACTATCTCCAAAAGCATATATGTTCCACCATCACTTCCTACAGACCACCGCGCTTATAATGGAAAATATACTGCTGTGCAATTCCTGCGTATGGACTGAAAACAGAGGGGTCAAAATCGGGGCTGAAATGTTCGGAGAGCGCACGTTTCATCCAAACATCAATAGGAAAAGAGTCCAGTAGTCCCAAACCAAAGAGTAGCACACAATCCGCAACCTTGTTGCCAACTCCATGAATTTTCAAAAGTTCCTTACGCGCAACATCGAGCGAGTTTTGCGAGAGAGCTTCTAAGTCAATAGACCCGTCAGCCACAGCTCTTGCCGCAGACAAGATGTAGCTCGCTCTGTATCCGCACTTAAGTGGTGCAAGGTCAGACTCATCAAGTGTGCATAGCGTTTCAGGAGACGGAAAACTGTAGTACATCTTGCCGTTAAACTCAACCTGCTCACCAAAAAGCCCGCAAAGTGCCTCAACAATTTTCTTTATCCTCGGAATATGATTGTTCTGCGAAATAATAAAGGAGCAAAGAGCCTCCCACTTCTCCTGCCGCAAAATTCTAATACCTTTGCCATAAGCGGTGGCACAGCGCATAAAATCTGAAATATTCATGCCCTCACGTATAGTTTCGTAATTGCGGCTGAGGTCAAAATAATCATACCAAACAGACTGAAAATCTTCCATGGAGCAAGAGATAAAAACGCTCTCTCCCTTGCATCTGAGCCGCACAGCTTTCCCAAAAGCCACACCTACATAAGCCCCACTCTCGTCAAGATTCCATCGGAAACACTGTCCGCACTCAAATATACCATAGAGGTCAAAATCAGTAACGCAGGCAACCTCAACCTCGCCGCAGCGGTCAATGAAAGTTGCGTTCATAGCTCACCCCTATCCCAAGTTGCAACACACCGATAAATGGGTTGCCCTTCACCATGAAACTTCATTTCATAATCAGTCATTATCCCCTGCACTCCAAACTCGTGCAAGTTGCGGGAGACTTCCGAGAGCTTAAAACCACAGCGGTCAAACTCGGCGAGTGAAAACTCAAAAAGGTCTTGGTTATCAGTCTTAAAGTGGACTTCACCGCCATCACACAAAACCTTTTTGTAGAGACTTAGAAAAATCTCACCTGTGAGCCTTCGCTTAGCGTGCCTACGAGCAGGCCAAGGGTCGCTGAAATTCAAATAAATGCGCGAAACTTCGCCGCTATCAAAAAAATCTGTCAAGTCGTCAGCAAGATTACACATAAATCTCACGTTTGGAACGTCCTCACTCAAAGCTCTTTCGAGCGCTAAAACAAGCACATTATCAACCTTTTCAAGTGCAACAAGCAGGGCCTCGGAATTGACCGAAGCGGTCTGCGTGGTAAAGCTGCCCTTGCCGCAGCCGAGTTCTAAATGTAGCTTAGAAAAACCAAATTCAGCAAGCCATCGCCCCTTGAGTAGTTCAGGTTCAGCCACAAGCAAAGAGCAGCACCGCTTTATGCGCTTATCAAGATTAGGTTTTCGTCTCATTCTCATGGAAGAATTATAGCACATAGGCAAACATCATTCAACTATTTTGCTTGCCCAAAAACCCTATAGAGTCCCGTCACGGGGCTTCGATTTTCGCTATCTACAAAGACCATAGAGCCATCACTCAAAACACCTGCTTCGCCGCGTCTGTATTTTCGTCCGAGATGCTTTTCATACTCACCTGTGAGCTTTCGAGATGAAGCAAGTCGAGGTTTTAAAAATTCAGGCGCGTTTTTACCTTTAACCATACCGAGCCAGTCGCAGAGAAACCTGTCAACAAGCTCCTCTTTGACTACATCGGACAGCTCTTTACAAAAAGAAAAAATCTGACAGGCGTAATCTTCGAGCTGAGTGCCGTGATTTGGAAAAGATTCTCCGAACTTGCGAAACAGTGCAAAGGGAGAAAGTCCCGAAACCCGCAAAACATAACCGAGAACAGACAAAAAACGCCCCCTATTGTATGTATGTTGCAATGCATTTTCCGTATGCTTCAAAATCTGAATATCGCTCTCGCTGAGCCACGGACTACGAATTATCTCATATGGAGCCTCACCCCCATAAACTAAACCAAGCTCATCAGCACGGCTTCGTAACACACTGCCGTGAAGGAGCTTTAAAAATCCAAGTTGCAAATGGTGAGCGCCAAGATTATAAGCACGGTCAAAGCTATTTTTAAATTCGTCGAGAGTCTCATAGGGTAGTCCTGCAATCAGGTCAATATGAATGTGGATATTCCCCCCACGTAGAAGTCGAATTATGTTATTAGTAACTTTGTCGAGATCTGTCTGGCGCGACGATGCCGCCAGAGCAGGCTCATAAAAACTTTGAAGTCCAATCTCAAACTGAAAACGCCCAATCGGCGCTGTTTCAAGTAAATCAAGTGTACGTTCATCAAAAAGGTCAGCGGCAACCTCAAAGTGAAACTTGCAAGAGACATCAAGATTTAGGCAAAACTCAAAAATCGCATAAGCACGCTTAGCATCGCAATTAAAAGTTCTGTCCACAAACTTGAGCGTCTTTGTGTCCGACATGGCAAGTTTTTGGATTTGCGCCGAAACAGTTTCGAGCGGGAAAAATCTCACAGACTCATGTGCAGACAGACAAAACGCACAACTAAACGGGCACCCCCGCGAGGTCTCGATATAAGCAAGCCTACCACGGAGAGCCGCAAAGAATTTGTCGGTGTAAGGGTCGATAGGCAGAGGAACCGTCCCCCTGTCCGCTCCGTCCCCACTCCATGTAAGCTCGTCTAAAAACGCAGGTAAAACATACTCACCCTCACCCGCAAGCACGTAATCTGCAAGCCCATTAAGCCAAAACTCGGAATTATGCTCTGCTTCAGGACCACCGAGAATAAACACCGCATTCGGCAAACAAGCTCGGAGTTCACTTATAACACTCGGCAAAATGCGAGCATTCCAAATGTAGGACGAGATACAGACAACATCAGGAGCGAGCTCCGCAACCGTCTGAGCAATCTTTAAAATAGGCTCATTTATAGTAGACTCAACAACACTCACATCGTATGAGTACTTTGCAAACACCTGAATTCCCTCAGCCAAAACCCAAACCGAGAGTGATGAATGAACATATTTAGCATTTATAGCAAGAAGTGTAACTTTTTTCATAACACCAAGTATACCAAAGCAAACAACTCCTGACAAGACAGGGGGACGGCTCCTCTGTCTGGACGCAGGAACAGTCCCCTGTCTTGCCACGTACCTGTCAGCCCCGATTTACATACCACTTACCGACCTAAAACTACCTAAGAGGGCACAGCTATTGCAAGAGAAAAACTCTCCCGCTATAATACGCACATAAGACAAAAACACAGCAATCAAAATGATAATAATAAAAATGAATAAGAGGAGACAAGAGAAATGGAAAGAACAATTAAAGCTTACGAGACAGGAAATGTAATAAATAATAGCGGTATGAAAGAAAGGATTAACATAATGATAAATTCAATTAAAGAAAAAACAGTAGCTCTCGCAAGACGAATAAGAAGAAAAAAAAGCGCAGACGACATATACTATATCTACGAAAGTCAAAGACACGCAGACATGGCAAGAGCAGAGCACGCCCGCTACGGACAATTTGGAATGTTTCGTTAAGAAAAAGATCGAAACAGCAACCATAGATAACAGAGAAGCAAAGTCACCCAAAATTTTCGGGTGACTTTGCTTCTTTGTTTATGTTATACTTTGGTGTGGGGATTCAGAAGAATCCCCAAGAAGCATGGCAAGTCGGTACCATATGTGACGGCTTGTAGTTGAAAGGAATGATCATATAAATGGCAAAACTTATTAGTGCGATGACTAAAAGCGGAGAAGTTATCTGCTATATAATAGATTCTACCGATATTGTCGCCCGTGCAGAGCAGATACACAAAACATCGGCGGCTGTGACAGCCGCACTGGGCAGGCTGCTAACTGCCGCATCAATAATGGGGGCGAGGCTAAAAGGTGAAACCGATTCGGTCAATCTTCAGCTCAGAGGTGACGGCCCTGCCGGGTCTCTGCTGGCAGTGGGCGAATCAACGGGTAATGTTCGTGGGTATGTACAAAATCCTGTGGTTGAACTACCTTTAAACAATAGCGGAAAACTTGATGTTGCAGGCGTTGTTGGGACAGACGGCTTTCTGTATGTCATCCGTGATTTTGGATTCGGCGAACCATACGTTGGAAGCACACCAATTGTCTCAGGTGAAATTGCAGAGGATATCACCCATTACTACGCAACAAGCGAGCAGACACCAACCGTATGCGCACTTGGCGTACTGGTGAACACCGACCTAACGGTGATCAATGCAGGCGGATTTATTATTCAGTTACTTCCCGGAGCGAATGAAAACGCAATAGACAAAATTGAAGCCAATGTCAGCCGTATCGCACCAATCACGGAGCTTCTGAGCGAGGGAAAATCTCCAGAGGACATAGCGGAAATGTTATTTGAAGGTTTTGAGTACGACATATTAGAGCAACGTGTAACCGAATACCATTGCGATTGCTCACGGGAGCGGGTCGAGCGTATTCTTATCTCAATAGGCACAAACGACCTTATGCAAATGGCGGAGGAACAACCCGTTACTGAAGTTAAATGTCACTTCTGTCCGAATGTCTACAAATTTAGTCCGGATGAAGTACGAAAATTGGCTGACGGCGCGAAACAGTAAAGAAAATACATTATGAAAGGTTGGTCACAAAAATGGCGGAAGCTCTTAAAAATTTTATCAATAGAGAATACCTGCAAAAATTAGGTACAGATATGCACGAGGTTTACGAGCCTTTTCCGATAGATGAGTTTATCAACTCAACCATGGATGAAACATGGGACGGCTTAGAGTTAAAGGAAAGAATGAGGCAGATAACTCTTAACTTAGCGAAGTTTTTGCCGCCGGACTATGTCAAGGCAATTGAAATCATTGATGAAGTTATAAAAACTCACGGAACGTGGCTTGACGGATTTTGCCTGTATTTCCCTGACTTTGTGGAAGTTTTCGGGCAAGGCGAATCACATTGGGAGCTTTCCATGTCCGCACTTGAGCGGTATACGCCACACGCATCGGCAGAGTTTGCAGTGAGACCGTTTATTATAAATCATGAAAAGCGCATGATGGACCAAATGTATGCTTGGTCGAAAAGTGAAAACGCCCATGTGCGAAGGCTTGCAAGTGAAGGTTGTCGTCCTGCATTGCCGTGGGGAATTGCGCTCAAAGCATTCAAAAAAGATCCAACACCCATACTTCCTATTTTAGAGCAACTTAAAACAGACCCTGACATTTATGTGCGAAAAAGTGTTGCAAACAACCTAAATGATATTTCCAAAACCCACCCTGAATTAGTGGCACAGCTTGCAAAAACGTGGTTTGGGAAAAATGAACACACAGATTGGATTGTAAAGCACGGTTGCCGCACATTACTTAAAAAGGGAAACAGTGAAGTTCTCGCAATTTTTGGATTTCATGACGCAAGCTCCGTTGGAGTTGACGATTTTGCGATTAATAAGCAAAAAATAGCGATTGGCGGCGATTTTAATTTTTCATTTGCAATAACTACCAAGGAAGCAACTAAAGTCAGGCTGGAATATGCCATTGACTTTGTAAAAGCAAACGGAAAACGCAATAGGAAGATTTTTCAAATCTCCGAAATTGCGTTAAAGGCGAATGAAGCCAAACCCTACACAAAAGCTCACTCATTCGCCGAATTATCAACAAGAAAGCACTATCCGGGCACACACTCAATCACCCTAATAGTAAACGGAACAGAGCGAGCCACACTAGATTTTGAACTTACAGTCCCTGTGCGGCGTCACTGAAAAACTTTTCGCTTGCCTGCACGCCAATGCCTATAAGTGGCGAATAGCCATTATACATGGACTTTTCTATGGCTAACTCATATTGTAAATAGTCTCCCGCAAAGGTACTGCGGTATTTATTGCAGATATCCTCAAACAGCGAGGGAATATCGTTTATTAGATCTCCTAAAAGAATTACCGTGTCAGGATCGTATGCCCCCACGATGTTATCAATGAGCCCGGCAAAATTACTCACGTAATTTTCTATTATACGCTGCGCCCAGACATTTTTTCTAATCTGTGGTAAAAAAATTTCATAAACTCTGTTTATGTCCGAGAATTTTCTCGCCTCTGAAATCAAGAAAGAATTGATTAGTTTTGTTTGATAACAGCCAACTTTACCGCAACTGCACAGCATTCCCTGTGCATCATGTGTGACATGCCCGACTTCTCCGGCACTGTTGGTAATGCCTCTGAGTACAACGCCGTTCACAATGACAGCCGACCCAATACCCTCGTCCACATATAGCAGTGCAGTTATCTTAGAATCGAAGTCGCGCCTGTTATGCTCTGCATAAGCGGCGGATTTAATATCGTTGTCGATAACGCAATGTGTTTTTGTCTCTGCCCTCAGCATATCGGCAAAAGGAACATTTTTTCCCCATGAGAGGTTTGCCGAAAAGCGGACAATTCCCTGCTCATTATCTATAATGCCGGGAAGTGCAACGCCGACACCAAAAATATTGTGTGGCTCTAAACTCTTGTGATTTGTGAGCTTTCTTATCTGAGAGGAAATAATTTTTATAAGTTCTTCGGGGGTGATGTTTGAGATTTTTAGAGTTGACACAAATGTGGTATCTGTGTCGTTGCAATGATGTATCTGACCTTTTGCATTTATAATGGCGGCCTTTAGTGTTGTTGCATCGTACTCCATGCCAACAGTTAAAACCGCTGTTTCGTTGATATCGAGCAATTTAGTTTTTCGACCTACGCCCAAACTACCTGCGTCAACTTCTTTTATATAACCCTTTTCAATGAGGGTGCTTGCAATTCGAGACACACTCGGAATGCTCAGCTTAGTGATTTCGTTTATTTCATTTCTGGAAATGGGATAATTATGTCTGATAGAATTTAACACTAAAAAATTGCTGTTTGAGCTCACATCATTTGCAGTTAACTTCATCTTTAACGGTCCTCATAAGCAATCCGCACTTCTTGCGAACTGGAAGTCGTGTGCAGATGGCATGCCACAAAATGACCGTTGCCGATATCTTTAAGCTCAGGAGAATCACTTTTGCAGATATCCATGCACTCATGGCAACGCGTGTGAAAATTGCACCCTGAAGGTGGGTTTACCGGACTTGGAATATCGCCCTTAAGAATTATTCTTTGATGTTTTATGGTTGGGTCCGGTACCGGTACGGCCGAAAATAAAGCCTTGGTGTAAGGATGCATGGGATTTGTATATAAGTTCGAGCTGGTAGAGATTTCCACGATTTTGCCCAAATACATGACGGCTATTCTGTCGCTGATATGCTCAACTACAGACAAATTATGGGAAATAAAGAGGTAGGTCAAACCCATTTCCTTTTGTAAATCTTGAAGCAAATTCAAAACTTGAGATTGGACGGAAACATCAAGAGCTGATACAGGTTCATCAGCCACTATAAGCTTCGGATTTACGGAAATTGCTCTGGCTATGCCGATTCTCTGGCGTTGACCTCCGGAAAACTCGTGGGCAAATTTGCCCATGCCCGATTTAGATAGGCCAACTAACTCCAAAAGCTCTTCAACTCGTTTATATCGTGCATTTTGATCCAGCTCCTCGTGAACAAGTAAAGGCTCAGAAACCAAATCCCGAACTCGCATTCTGGGATTTAAAGACTGATAAGGATCTTGAAAAATCATCTGCATATGGCGACGCTTTGGCCGCATTTGACGCTCTTTTAGGTCTGTAATATTCTCACCCTCAAAAGTTACACTTCCGGATGTCGCACCAAGAAGCTTGAGCAAAAGCCTACCGGTAGTGCTTTTTCCGCAACCCGACTCACCGACAAGGCTGAGAACCTCGCCTTTATGTATATCAAAACTAACGCCATCTACCGCCTTAACATATGCTTTGCCGGCAAACAGACCCTTTTTACTAATTTGAAAGTGTTTTTTGATATCATTCACTTCCACAAGCTTTTCTATGTGTTCACTATTCATACACGTTACCCTAACTGACAAATATTTACCAATCAAATTCTACACGTCTACACGGCGGCCATACTCTTCCGCCAACCAACAGCGGGATTTTCGCAATCCATTTTCACCATCAATATGAAAGATAGGTGGCATTTCTTTTTTGCATCTTTCAAAACAATCATCACAACGAGGCTCAAAGGCACAGCCGGCAGGCATGTTATCAAGAGACGGCACATTCCCCCTAATGGCAACCAGGCGCTCCTTAGGATTGCCGATAACAGGTGTGGAGTTTAGCAAGCCTTTAGTATAAGGGTGCAGCGGATTAGAAAAAAGATCTAAAACATCAGCCTCTTCCACGACTTTACCGGCATACATTACAACAACTCGGTTGCACATTTCCGCAACTACTCCGAGGTCATGAGTAATAAGCAAAATACTCATATCAAATTCTTTGTTTATATCTCGCATCAGCTCTAATATTTGTGCCTGAATGGTTACATCCAAGGCTGTGGTCGGCTCATCTGCAATAAGCAGTGCAGGGTTTAGGCTCATACCCATCGCTATGCCCACTCTTTGGCACATGCCGCCTGAAAGTTGGTGCGGATACTCATTGATAACCTCAGCTGCCCTTGGAATTCCCACTTTTACGAGCATAGACAGAGCTAAATCTTTAGCTTCTTTCTTAGAGAGCACTCTGTTATGTTTTAGTATCAGCTCCATCATTTGAGTGCCAATTTTCATTGTGGGGTTTAGAGAGGACATAGGTTCTTGAAAAATCATGGAAATCTCGCGTCCTCTTATGTGAGAAATCTCCTTGTTAGAATAACCTACAAGGTTTTTGTCTTTAAAAAGAATTTCGCCATCTGTGATTTTTCCGGTGGTATTTCTAAAAAGCTGCATGATTGAAAGAGCTGTTACGCTTTTTCCACAGCCCGACTCACCAACCAAACCCAAAATTTCGCCTTTGCCGATATGCCAAGAAACATGGTCTACAGCCGTAACTGTTTTATCTTTAGTTATAAACTGAGTCTTTAAATTCTTAAGCTCAAGCACTTTTTCATTTTCAACACTCATACGAATGACCATTCCTTTCAATCTGCATCATTTGTTGTATTTAGGGTCAAGAGCATCTCGCAAGCCATCACCTAAAACATTAAATGCCAAGACCGCCAAAAGGATTACCAAACCGGGAAATAAGACGGCATGAGGGGCAACACCCAAATAATTGCGGCCCACGCTGAGCATAGCGCCCCACTCTTCTTCCCCGGGAGGTGCTCCCAAGCCGAGAAAACTAAGTGAAGATGCTGCTAAAATTGCTGTGCCGATGCGCATGGTATAATTAACTACCATTGTAGAGAGAGCACCGGGAAAAATATGGATAAAGATAATACGAAAACTTGACACCCCGATAGAGCGGGCGGCCTCCACATAAAGACTTTCTTTCAAGGCAAGCATAGCTCCGCGCATAATTCGGGCAAAAGTGGGAATACCAAAAATAGCCACAGCAATTATTACGTTTTGCAGACCCGGTCCCAAAATAGCCACAATCGCAATGGCTAAAATGATATCAGGAAAAACAAACATAATATCACAAATTCGCATAAACAAATTATCAAATGCACCGCCAATATAACCGCTGATTAAACCTAAAGCTGAGCCAATCACCATAGCGAAAGTAACCGCTGTCATCGAAACCGAAAGGGTTAAGCGGGTTCCCACGAAGAGACGGGAGAAGATATCTCTGCCAAACTCATCTGTGCCGAACCAATTGTCACCACTCGGACCTGCCAATATATTCCCATAATCAAAAGCCCTTGGATCGTGGGGCGAAACCTCTCGTCCAAAAATAACAACAAAAATAAGGAATATGATATATAAAAAAGCTAAGACTGCGACTTTATTTCTGACAAATCTTTTTAAAAATATACCCGTTGGGCTTTCTTTGAATGTACTCATACTCCACTTCCTATAGTCTAATTTTTGGATTTAAAAATCCATAAGCTACATCTACCGCTAAGTTGACAAATATGAATAGGGCGGCAAAAATCATTAATTGAGATTGGATAACGGTATAATCTCTAAAGAATATAGAGTCCACCAATAAACCGCCTAAACCTGCAATGCCAAAGACCCTTTCAACAATTACCGAGCCTCCGAGCAGAAAGCCGAATTGCAGACCTACTATGGTAATAATTTGCACCATTGAATTTCTAAGACCATGCTTAGTTACAACTTCAAATTCGTTTAGACCTTTTGCTCTTGCCATTCTTATATAGTCATTGCCCATAACATCTACCATTTCTGAGCGGGAGATCCGAGCAAGCATGGCCATAATTCCTGCTCCCAAAGTTATAGAAGGCAACACCAAATCGACCATGCTGTTAAAGCCTGCCACAGAAAAGACGGGACTGCCTATGGCAATATAATTGATAAGCATCAGCCCAAGCCAAAACGAAGGAATGGAGATGCCGGACACGGCAATCAGCATACCTATATAATCCGGCCATTTGCCTCTGAAAATAGCCGAAAACAACCCTATAGTCAGACCTATTACCAAGGCCCAGATCATAGAAGTAAACGCCAAAAATAAAGTCGGTTCAAATCTTGGTTGCATCATCTCTATAACAGGTCGCCCTGTACGGAGTGAAGTGCCAAAATCACCTGTGACAAAACCGCCAAGCCATCGGAAGTATTGAACATATATGGGATAGTTAAACCCGAGCATTTCCCTTATGCCTTCAACCTCCTCGATTGTGGCATCAACACTAGCCATCATCCGAGCCGGGTCACCGGGAATCATGCGAATGAACAAAAAGACCACAATTGATGCAGCAAGCAACAGAGGTATCATCTGCAATAAGCGCTTAATAAAATACTTTAGCATTTTGTTATTTCCTTGTTTTTCATCAAGGAGAATGAACGATTAGCCCATCCTCCTTGATTTACTGTTACCCTAGAGTATCACGATATTTAACGATATGCAACACCAAGTTTGTTACTAGTTTGCCACTCCGACGACTCTCAGGTCTAACCAGTTTCCTGTAGGCATCAAACTAACTCCGGTTAAGTTAGCGTTGGTGGCAAGGATTCTTGTGTCATGTCCGAGGAAAACCCAAACGGCGTCTTCCATGATTTGCCTTTGTGCAAAAGCATAATGCTCAAAACGCTCTTCAAAAGTAGGAGCTGCGTTTCCTGCAAGGATTGCCGCATCAACATCTAGGTTAGTGTAGAAGTTGGCATTTGCTCCTGCCGGGGTGTGTCTGTTTGACATGAATGTGCTGTTGAGGGCATTGTCAGGATCGAATGCAGACCATGATACATACCACATATGCATTTCGATTGTGTCTCTTGTTTGTCCCCATATAGAATCACTGAGTGTTCCTTCTTCCATTGGAACAGGAGTTACATCAATACCTACTTGCGCCCACTGTTGAGCTAAGAACTCCATGGCTCTCATTTCTGAAGTTTCGGTAGAAGACCAAATGGTCAAAGAGAATCTGGTGCCGTCAGGTCCTTCAGGGAAACCTGCTTCATCAAGAAGCTCAGCAGCTCTTTCGAGATTTACCGGATATCCTTCGCTCTCATAATGGAAAGGCAGAAGATTTGACATCGGTGATGTCGCAACTGTGGAGAATCCGCCTCGAACTACTTGAACATAGGCGTTTTTATCAATTGCGTAGTTCATCGCTCTTCTGACATACACGTTGTCTAAAGGTTCTACATCTTGATTCATCATGACAAAACGCATAACTGTTGATGGAGCTGTTTGAATATTAAAATTCGGATTGCCTTCGACTTGTGGAAGCAATTCCGGAGGCATTGGGTAAATGATATCGGCATCGCCGGATTGAAGCATAGCTACGCGTGTTGCATTTTCAGGAATAAAGCGATAGGTTACAGAATTCACTTCAATTCTATTTGCATTTCGCCAATTTGCGTTTCTATCCATAACCATACGGTCGCCGTCAACCCACTCACGGAAGATGAACTGGCCTGTTCCGACAGGACCGCTGAAGTCGCCGCTCTCGATTTGTGCAGGAGATACAATTCTGACAGCCATTAGTCTTTCGAGGAAAGGCATGAAAGGCTCATTGTGAACGAATTGAATTGTATAATCGTCTACTACAACAAACTCTTCAACTGTTCTGAAGATGGCGTATCTGGGACCACCTTCTCCAATTTCGCGTATAAAGTTAAAGTTGGCAAGAACGGCATCGGCGTTAAAAGGTAGTCCGTCGTGGAAGGTCACACCTTGTCGCAGATAGAAAGTGTGAGTTAGCGAATCTTCCGAAACTTCAAAAGATTCAGCCAAGCCGCCGACGAGATTCATGTCGTTTTCATCCCAGTCAACCAAGGCTTCTACCATCGCAGCAATTACGTTGTTGTCCAGAGCTGCACGGGATTCAAATGGGTTCAAGGTCATGATATTGTTGTTAAGTGCGATAACAATATCTCTGCCATTTACTGCAGGGGCGTCATCTTCGTCTGCAGCCGGAGCATCTGCAGGTGCATCTGCCGGAGCGTCTGCCGGCGTGTCTCCGGGTGCTGCTGCAGGTGGCGCAGGTGTGTCGGCAACGTCGCCTGCACATGCTGCCACAAGTACCAATGCGAGGGACAATACAATTGCGAGTGCTAAGAATTTTCTGATGTTTTTCATTTTTTCCTCCATATAAGTTTGTTTTATTTAAATGTATAACGCGACATGTTTAACGATTATTATAGTGGGGAGTTGTTTTAATCTCACCGTAAGCGCAGATGTGTGACTGTTGGCTATAAAAATCGCCGAAAACGTTCAAAAGCGACAAAAAGCAAGTGCAAAACTTGTCGATTTATTTCATGGTGATAATAATACAACAATAATATCCAAAAGTCAACGCTGGATTCATACTTTTTTTGGGTATTGTATCTCGGTGGCTAATGTGCTACAATGCCATTGCTGAAAGAAATGGTCGTTTGTGTTTGAGGGAGGGAGAACGGAATGGATACAAAAAATATTATAATTGAAATTTGTTGTGGGTCATATGAAGATGTACTTGAGGCGAAAAAAGCAGGGGCGCATCGTGTTGAGTTAAATTCTGCGCTGTTTCTGGGCGGACTCACACCATCGCTGGGCAATCTGCGGCTATGCAAAAAAAACATACCGGGTATTGAGGTTTTTCCAATGATACGCCCCCGCCCGGCAGGATTTGCATACAGTGAATTTGAGTACGAGACAATGATAGAAGATGCAAAGCTTTTTTTGGAAAACGGAGCGGACGGCATTGTCTTTGGTTTTCTAAACAGCGACGGCACCGTAGATGAAAAGCGCACAAGCGAATTTGTAAACATTATCGATTCATTTAAAAAACCATCAATTTTTCACCGAGCTTTTGACGTGACCCCTGAGCCTTTTAAAGCGCTGGATACACTGATAAAATGCGGCGTTACAAGACTACTCACGAGCGGGCAAGCACGCTCTGCACCCGAGGGTATCGAGCTTATCAAAGAGCTTGTAAATTACGCCGGTGATAAAATAGAAATCCTACCGGGCGCAGGAATCAAATCTGCAAATGTAAGAAATATAGTCAGCTACACAGGTGTTACACAAGTTCACTTCTCAGCCGCAGAGCAAAAACCCGAATCTTCGGTTGCAAACAACCGCAGTATATACTTCGGCGGCGCACTCTACCCAAGAGAGGACCTAATTGACGTGACATCTTCTAAAAAAATCGCAGATGTCATAGATGCAATATAGTGTGGGCAATGTCTAAAATTAAGCGGGCGAACACAGTTCGCCCCTACACCAAAACATTCAGAATGCCTCTGTAGGGGCGAACTGCGTTCGCCCGCAAAACAGGACACAAGGAGAAACTCATGAAAATGAAAAGAATTTTTGCAACAGGAATCAGTCAGGAAAGCAACTCGTTTAACCCGTTAAAATCCACATACGACGACTTTGTGATTTACCGCGGGCAGGAATTTCGAGACACACCCGGGCTGAAAGTGCTGATAGATGCGGGCTTTGACGTGGTAGAGTCTATTTGGCCCAGAGCAGTGCCGGGCGGCACTTTAAACTTTGAGGATTTTAAGCGTTTTGCCGACGAGATGTTAACGCCGCTTGAGGACGACAGAAAAGGCTTCGACGCTGTGTTTCTACCCATGCACGGAGCGTTGGATGTAGAGCACATAGGCAGTGGCGAAGCATATATAATCGCACGCATAAGAGAGATAGTCGGGCAAGATATTCCCATAGCGGCGGCACTTGACATGCACGCAAATATAATGTATGGAGCCGCCGATGCCGTAAACATAATCTACGGATACAGAACCGCTCCACATATTGATGTCGCCGAAACACACATCAGAGCGGCGGAATTACTTGTACGGGCGCTAAACGAAGGAGTAACACCGCGCACAAAACTCTTGCGCATACCCTATATGATGCCCGGTGAAAACATGATGACAAGCTCCGGCATAGGCAAAGAGATAATCGAAAAGCTACCGCTCATTGAAAAACATGAAAACATCTGGTGTGCGTCATATTTTGTGGGCATGGCATGGATAGACTGCTATCAAAACGGCGCCGCAGTGGTTGTATCGGGAGTTGGAGATATGAGCGGCGGCATAGAGGAAGCAAGCAAACTAAAGCAGTTTGTTTTAGATAACCGTAGTAGGTTTCAGTATCAGGGCAACGCAATGGAACCCGAAGAAATAATAGATTTTGTAAAAAAACACAGCCACGACAGGCCAGTCATAATCTCAGATTCAGCCGACAACAAAACAGCAGGCGCGGCAGGAGATAATGCGTTTATGCTTGATATGTTCCTACGTAGTGGCGTAGAAAACGCTGTTTTTGCATCTATTATCGACCCCGAAGCTATCGAAAGAGTCAAGTCCCAAAAAATAGGAGATGTAATTGACATAGAAATAGGGGGAGCATTTGACCAAGGCAGTAAAAAAGTCGCCATGAAAGGTGCGGTCATAAAAAACATAACACTCGGATTGAGTAATGAAAACTCAAAAAATCTATTCGAGGATAAACCCCGCAGTTGTGTGCTGAACTACAAAGGCATTGATGTACTGATTTTCGACAAACGCAAGCCCGTCTTTGATGAATCAACCTTAGCAGAACACGGACTATCGCTCAGCGACTACAATATATTAGTGGTGAAACAAGGCTACCTATCCCCCGAACTGCTCGAAGCGGCAAAACACTCAGCAATGGCACTGACACCCGGCAACTGCAACCAAAAAATCGAGAGACTAACCTACAAAAAAATCCGCCACCCAATGTACCCATTTGACGAGGCGTAACTCAACCCAAATTTACCCCCAAATTCAACCCCAACATCAGAATTTCCTTGACAATATAAGCATTTTGCGGTACATTATATTGCTGTTGTGCTGTTTAAAATCAAAGCACAATACAGAAAGAGGGGAAAGATGAAAAAAGTTGCAGTAATCCTTGTAGCAGTTATCCTAACTGCTATGCTTGTGGCGTGCGGAAGCACAGTGACTACGCCTGTTCGTGGTATGTGGGCAGACCATTACTACACGAATGAATATCTCGGCGTGCGCTTTGTGTTACCCCTCGGTTGGCAAGCAACCACTGACGCAGAGCTACGCATGATCGCAGGACTCGCAGGAGACTTCATGGCAGAAGCAGGCGCAGAAATGCCCGAAGGCGTGGAATCTCTTACAGAGATGATGGCAAGCCACCCATTAGAAGGCTCAAACGTCCAAATCATATTCGAAAGATTCAGAGGCAGAGCACCTTCAAGAGACAACTTTATCGAAACTGCCCGAGAGCAGATTGAAGAACTCGGTGGGCGCGTTATAGATACACCGGGAACAACACGAATCGGACCGTATGATTTCTACTCTTTTGGTACAGAACTGGAAATGCACGGCGTCACAATACCCGGCAGGCAGTTTGTCAACTTCCACGAAGGATATGCAAGATTAATCATCATAACATTGCCGCAGGGCACTACCACAACTGTTGAAGATATACTCGGAAACTTCATAGGTCTTGACGAGCCAATCCCTGAGCCACAAGTGGTTCAGCGTGAACACCCCGCAGAGCTTCTTGGGACTTGGGAGTGGTTTTGGGATCCCGAAGTCACTTTAACTTTTAACGCAAACGGAACAGGTGAGCGTGACTTTGGCGAGGGGCCAGAACATTTTGAGTGGTATGCAGAGGACGGAAATCACTTAGTGATTGGAGCAGGTATAGGGGCAGAAAGCTGGTCGTATACAGTGGCAGCAGATGGAATCCTGTTAATCGAAAGCAGGCAAGCACCTGATTTGTTTCTTGAATTTGGAAGAATTTCATAAATGAATATTATCAACTACGATGCATGAAATGGCAAGTACCATTATGAGTCGTTTTGAGCTCGTATATTTTCTAAAGAAATGGGCACAATTGTGAAATCTGTAGCAGAAAAACTGGCTTTGAGACTATCATCGGATCCTCTAAGAAACCTGGAAAATGCCGTAAAAATATTGTCCGAATCGGCTGAAGCGGACTGCTTTATTGCCGTACACGAAAATGACCGCTTTAACGTCGTTGCTTCAATTTCGGAAGATGAAACGCCGAGATTTATGCCGATTTTTGCCGAAGCTTTATCCGAAAGCTCTGTTGTGTTGATTGATAAAGAGTTGCCGGAAAAGTTAGGTGCAGTCGCATGTGTGCCGATAATAGTCGAAAACACACAACACATTGAGGAAGATGGTTTCGTGAAGCGCCGTAGTACGACCCATAAAACAGTCACAGGTTTTGTATACTTTCAGCGAATAAGAGATAAAAACATGTTTGTCAGCGAATTTTTACCGACTCTAAAAGATTCGCTCAACCTACTCGGAAACTGTTTAGAATTCTACCGCCAGTTCATGTTATCAAACACAGATAAGTTGACAGGAGCGTACACCCGCAGATACATAGATGCAGTTATCCAAAGTTGCATGGAGTTATCAAAGCAGGGAGCTACGAAGTTTTCAGTAATAATTGCAGATGTTGACTTCTTCAAGCAAGTAAATGACCAATATGGGCATCTTGCGGGAGACGATGCTTTGCATACCATAGCGAGAGTTATACAAAAAAGCCTAAGCAAGCAAGACACTCTGGGAAGATATGGCGGAGAGGAATTTGTCGTGGTGCTTGATAATATGGGTGCCGAAGAAGCATTAAAGCTTGCTGATAGACTGCGCAAAGAGGTGGAGGGTGCTAAGATTTTAGGCGAAAAAAGAGAGCTGACAATCAGCCTTGGAGTATCCACATATCCGGATCATGCAGACTCTATAAAAAACCTCCTAGACCGGGCAGATAAAGCACTCTATATTTCAAAGCAAACAGGACGCAACAAAGTCACAGTTTGGCACGACGACTATCAAAACTATGCAATGAATAGACAACCGAAGCAGGAGTTTTTTTCAGGCAACAACGAGAGAGACAGCATGAAAATGCGCTCCCTTTACAAAATAATGGACATATCCAAACAAAATCTCGGTCTGCAGCAAAAAGTAGACCTCATATACAATGAAATTGCTGACATATCGGGAGCTACAGACCTCAAATATTTCGTCACAGGGGCAGGCGGAGCAAAAGCCTTATATCAGTCGGGTAAATCCGCAATCCCACACAACAAAAAAATCATCCAAGATGTGATAAATACGCAAGAATCGGTGAGCCTCATCGACTGGGAGAATAATAACATTGAAGCAACAGACGGCTTTTGGGACTGGCAGTCAATAGTTGCGGTGCCGTCTATCAAGTTAGGTGAAGTAGTTGGGATTCTGTATGTGAGCGTGTCTGCAAAGGTGAAAGAGTTTTCTCCCGGTGAGAGAAGCTACATTCAAAACGCAGCAACAATAATGTCCTCTATATGTTAGAAGGGAGATGTTTCAGTGGCAATCATTAACAATAGATACAGAATTGTCGAAGAGCTGGAACGCTTTGACCCCAGTTCGCTATGCCTTATTACAGATATGGCTGAGAGGGGAAAGGAAAAAGCTGCCTATCTGTTTGATGAAGGACTGACCGCAGGTGAGCTTGATGAGTTCTACAGCGGTGACTTTGCGGTTTATAAAAGGCTTACCCACACTCACATTTTAAAAAGTTACGAGATTGAAAAAATAAAAAATATCGGCGGAAAACGCAGTGGTATTCCCCAATACATGCTACTTTCAGAACATGTAGACGGCTTCACAACACTCTTAAACTCTATAGGGAAAATCCCGAGAAAAAGCGTGTTAGATCTATTTATAAGTGCATGTCAGGCTGTGCACTACCTACATGTGAAGAACGTAATGCACGGCAGCTTAAACTCCCTGAGTGTAATTATCACAGGCAAAAAAAGAAAAGTCTTGCACCTGCGAGATATTGCATCAACAAAGCTACTCCGTCACATACCGGGAGACTCCGGATACAACACAGCATACTTTCAGGCACCTGAAGCAAGGCTTGAAAGTGCCGGCAATGTTCAAACAGATATATACTCGTTAGGAGTTGTGCTTTTCTGCCTGGTTGCAGATAAAGGTGACATAAGCTCTGACTTCAAGGTAGATTTGGCAAAATTCAAAGGCTCGGACGAGTTTATAGAAAAAGCAATGTTCATAATAGAAAAAGCGACAGCCGGGGTGGGGACGCGATACAGCAGTATTCTACAAATGGTTGATGACATAAACGACCTGTTTAAGACAGACTATAAAGCATTTAGGGTCGCGGAGCTGGAGCATCTTGTTTTAGAAACAAAACTTGTCGGGCGAAAGTCGGAACTTGAAACTTTGGTTGAATGCACAAGCAATGTAACCGCTCAACTTTCGCTGAAACGACACGCCTGTATCAGTGCGGAGCAAGGTATGGGCAAAACGTCACTGCTCAGACGTCTGCGAAACAAGCTCCGCCTGCAAGACAGCACAGTATTTTGGTCTTTTGACAACAATGGCAGCAATGCAATTCAAGGATTACTCAAACAACTGATTGAAGAGGGCAACTCACGTCATAACGACGACATGATAAAGTACATAGTATCAGTTATTAACGGTAGGGCAGTTGATGCCAGAACAGGTCATGGCGGCACATCTATAGTAAAGTTCATATATGATTGCATAAAAGACAGAGCGGTAGTAATAATCCTTGATAATTTAGACGATGCCGACATATTTACGCTCGACTTGGTTGATAAACTTGAAACAGTGTGCAGAAAGCTAAGCATTGTTTTTTCATTCCGCCGTAAACACACAAACAAGCGGTTGACGGTCTTTATGGACAGACTTTCAGGTAGTGACTCGCTGACTCAAGTCAGGCTCGAAACACTCACAAGGGGAGAAACCGCAGAATTAATCAAAAATGTTTTTTTTATCAGAGAACTGTCGGACGAATTTACAGATGCGGTCTTTAACAGCACGGGAGGAAACCCGTTTTTAATTGTGGAGACACTAAAGAGTTTTAAGGCAAACCGTATTATCTATGTGGATGAAAATGACGGAAAATGGCAAACAAGTCTTGAAATATACGACTATGATAAAATACCAATGCCGACGAGACTTGAGCAAGCGGCACGCCAACAAGCGAAAAAACTAAGCAGAACAGACTATAAAATGCTTGAGGTGATATCCCTTTTTGAAAACCTGCAACCCACGAAAAAGCGGCTCAACGCAGTATTATTAGTTGACGCAAAAAAACTTAGTTCGCGCCTAAGTGCGTTGGTAAAAGACGGAATACTCTATGCAGCCGAGGAAGCAAAGACATTCTCAATTGTCAATAAATCATTTGGAGAATTCCTTTCAAGCAGTATCGAACCGATTTTGGCAAGAGAACTGCACTTACGTATTGCAAATGCACTCCTTGCCGAGGAAGTTCATTCAGCCGATGTATTGAGTGAAATTATTTACCACTTGGAGATACTCGGAGAGGACAAAAAACTCCCCATATGTTATGAAAACCTCGCCGACAAAAATGCAGAGGCGGGATTTTTCGGAAATGCCATACCTTTCTATAATAAGGCTTTAGAAATTTATAGAAAAACAGGAAACAAGCACAGAGAGATAGATATACGCCTTAAATTAGGCGATGCATTAATGCTTGATACAAAGGCACTTCAAGCACTTGAATGTATGGAATGGGTAGTGCGGAAAACAAGAGATTTTGGGCTTGTAGAAAAACATGTCAGAGCTCTTATCAAAAAATGTGAGTGTTACGGAACACTGTTCATGGAAGACAAAAACTCTCGACTGGTCAATGCACGAATTGACGCCAAGTTTGAGGACAAAGGTTTCCGCGAAGCAAGCATGGAATTGTATATGGACTATCTCATGGCGAGACTATCAGGCACAACAAGCAATGCAAGCACCGAAGAGTTCCGCGTCGAAGCAGAGTATGCACTGTCTGTATGCCTTGAGGGTAGATCTGATATAAAGGCGATAGCCCTACGCCGCCTATCTCTTCACTATTTGTTTACAGGAGATTTTAAAAAAGCGATTGAACTTGCGCGTCAAAGTGTTGATGTGGCAAATTCCACTGACAATGAAAAAATTCAGATTGAGTGCCTGCAAGGTCTGGCACTGCTGTATGTCAATACCCGTAACGGAGAGCTTGCAAACTCAATATATGAAGAGCTACTGAGCAGAAACCAGGATCCCAAGTCACTATACGGTATCCTGCTGGGGAAAATAGGAAATGACTATGCATACCACTATGAGCTTGGGCGGGCCATTGAAAATATCGGACCGCTAAAAGATGTAGCGGCGCTGGTAGGAGTAAACCCATATACCCAATCGATTGCCTTGTTTGCAAAGCTGTTTCTCGATGCAGATTTGTATACACAGGCAGAGGACTTAATTCTCTCATGTGCATCTTTTGTAGAGGACGATAACGAACGAAGAGCAACCACAAACTTTCTAACAACGAACCATATGTGCTGGTATTACATGTTTATAGGCAACTTACAAATGGCGGAAACCACTTTAGAGCGAGTGCGTAAGTTTAAGCAAGGAAGCATGCTTTTTCAGCAGATGTATAATGAACTTGCAAGTTTTTTAAGCGTTCTGCTTGAAGTTCAAAGCGAAAATCCGGACAATAAAGATATTTCTGCACATATAAAAGCAGCCGCAGAGACAATGCTCTTTAAAGATGCGTTTGGACCGATGGACATCAGCGATGTGTTTTATTTTCTAATCTGGGTTTGTAGACACGGATATTTTGAACAAGCAGTCCCGACACTGAAATTACTTTTAGCACAAGCAGAAAAAGTTCAGTATATTTCACCATACTTGGAAATAAAACTGCTGTACATAAGGAGCTTACTTCAAAACGAAAGCGAGAAGAGATTATCGCTAAACAAAGCATATAAACTTGCTGTCAGTAAAAAACAATACCTGCTTCAAGCACTCATCTGCAGAGACCTGAGTAAACTTGAGCAACACACAAACACCTATCTGGCACTTGATTATGCTGTACGCGCATGTGAAGCGGCACAAAATATACTCAAAAACAGCCCGAAAAACTCCCGTGAAATGATGGCTAAACACTACAACCTGTTTGAACTTTTTGAGGGCTTTATTTTGCTCTCAAACGATGCATCAATGGACGAACTGATTGACAAAATGACTGCAGAAGGAGTGTTTTCCGAGATGTCCGCCGATGAAGGCTTCCGAGCGGGTACCCGCCGGAGGTTCTTTGCAGAGTTGCCGGTTAAGATTGAAACACAAAAGGATTTACTGCGAAACCTCAGCGACAATGCCAAAGAAAACCTGCATCTGTTTGCAGAGTATTTCTCTGCGGTTACGTGTGCGACCAAATGCTTTATTGTTGTGGATGATACTTACCATGAGTTTAGAGCTATAGCCTCCAAGGACGGCAACTTGAATATGCAGGGTGGGGAACACATACTAAAACACGCAAAAATTCTCTCACATGACATACTAATCACCGGCGAGTATAGTGCAGCCGCAGCTTCAAAAAACATGTTGCCGGAAAGCGTAAAAGCGGCATTATGTTTGCCGATGCAAATAACCGGGGGCGTAAAAGGGTATATCTATGCATGTTCCGACAGCGTATTTCACAACATAAACAGTAAGTCGCTTGAAGAGTGCAAAGAGCTAATAAACCCTCTCGTTATGAATATATCAATGTATCTAAATCACGCCAAGTCACTGCTCGACAAACTCACGGAAGTTCTGAACCGAACCCATCTGGATCTGGCAATTGAGTCAAGTGTCAAGCGGGCGACAAATACAGGCACGCCCCTATCCGTTATAATGTTAGACGTAGACAAATTCAAAGAAGTAAATGATCTTTTCGGGCATTCGACAGGTGACACGGTACTTCGGGGAATCGGAAGAGTTCTTCGCGACAATGTAAGAAGAGACAACACATCAATCGGCCGATACGGCGGAGAGGAATTTATGGTTGTCTGTGATGGCGCAGATATAAAAGATGCCGAGTTAGTGGCTGAGAGAGTCAGGCAGGAGATTGAAAAGGCAGCTCTTTTGGGAACTAAGCGCAGTGTCACGGCAAGCCTTGGTGTTGCAACATTTGCCCATGGAGAGGACACGGTGGAGAGCCTAATAAGTAAAGCTGACAATGCACTCTACTTCAGTAAAGCAAACGGACGAAACAAAACCACTGTATATAGTAGCGCACTCGACATAGGGGAAAAACAGACATCTCCAAATAAAGGTATAATTTCGGGAGATATAATCAAAGATGCGATGCGTATGCGTATGACACTTGAAGTGCTCGACATTACAAAAAGCACCATGACGGAGGCAGAGAAACAAACGGTAATACTCGATAAAATCAAGCAAATCGCCGAAGCTGACGAGGCAATGTACATTTCAATGAACACAGCGCCACCGAGTTTTGCAAAAGGCAACGGCACAAAAGCGAGCCTGATAAGCTCCGCAGTAGCCAAAAAAAAGCCAACAATTCTAACAGAAGAGCAAGAAAACGGCATGAGCATGGCAGCGATACCACAAACTCAAGCAGGCGAAGTGTCAGGAATACTATTTCTAAGCACACTCGCAAAAAAACGCAAGTTCAAAGCAGACGACATAGGCCTGTTGACAGATTTGGGTTATTTAGCGTATAGCCTAACGTAGGGGACGATTGCAATCGTCCCGCTCATCAATGATACATCGACCCCAAGGAGGAAAACCATGCAAAAATACATCAAAGCGGTTCTCTTGCTCCTGCTTGCGGCGACACCTATCGTCTTAATTCTCATGTTATTTTCAAGCGAAGTCCTTACGCCCGACATGCCCGACGACCCAAATTATGCAATAGAGGACACAGAAAGCCAAGAAATAAACTTCGGTGATACAGAAGTCGAGACAGCCGGAGATGCAGAGTATATACCGCAAGTGACAATACTACGGCTGGGCGGCATGTGGATACCTTTTTATATGATTCTTGAAATAGAACAGTTTAACCGCGACAACCGGGGTGAATACCGAATCGAAGTGACTGAACTGTTCGGCTGGCAAAATGTTGCGCTCGGAGGCAGCGCAGAGCATGTTGATGTTGAACAAAGAATACGACAAGAGGGCTTTGATATAGTCTATTTAAACGTTTTTGAACCGAGAAGTTTTGCGGAAGGCTCATTTTCATGGACAGACTTATACGCCCGAATCGACTCAGACCCTGAGCTAAACCGCACGGACTTTTTCCAAAGCGTACTAGCGGCAAATGAGGCTCCCGATGGAACTCTGCCCATAGTGGCGACTAACTTTTGGATTGATACAATGATAGCTCAGCGTGAAAATGCAGAGCTAATAACACCACTCACTTTTGAAAACCTACTCAGACAGCTTAGAGAGCCACCATATCCGGAGCTGCTTCCATCATGGAACGATTGGCTACTGACAAGTGCTGCACTTGATGGTTTTGGAAATAACTTTTTTGACATGGATAATGGGTGGGTAAACTTTCAAAACGATGATTTTGTAAAGCTTTTAGAGCTTATGAACTATATTCCGAGATTCCCATTCGAGGAAGTGGAAGATGGATATTTGTCGGAGGTGCTCCAAACATTTCGAGAGAATGATATGGAGAACTTTCTGAATGGTGACATGCTGATGTATCCGTTTAATATGGGTAGTCCTGTGGATTTTCAAATACATCGTGCAGTTTTCGGAGATATTGTCGCAGTGGGCCACCCATTTGTAGCGGGTGGCAGGCACATTATAAGGCAACACACAGGTGTGGGCATAAATGCGCAGTCTCAACACCAAGATGCCGCATGGAACTTTGTGAGGCAAACTCTCTTGCCGTCACACAGAGTGACATTTCACATTCCTATGCGGATTGATTTGTTTGAAGAGCATATAAACGGGCTTATGAGAGAACTAGTCCGCGACGGCGTCGAGCTAGCCAGAACGGTGGAGTGGTGGAGTGCAGGCTACTCACAAGATGTATACATCTACTCGATGACAGAGGACGAGGCGCAAATCGTAAGAGAGATAATAGAAAGCGCAGTTCCAATGCATATCGCCGACGTAAGATGGGAAATCTATGACATTATATGGGAAGAACTGAACGTCTTTTTGGAAACGGAGCAAACAGCAGAAGAAACCGCCGCCATAATCCAAGCCAGAGTTGAAGAATTCTTAGGAAGTTAGGGCTTGCTTAAAACCCGCACCGATTTAGGCGTAACAAACCTGTCGAACGCTGAGACTATGCTTGGTAAAATAAAGATTACAAGAGCCATGGCGATAAAGCACCCGCGGGCGACAAGTAATAGAATCTCTGAAATAGCGTAGTTGATCTGTGAAAATACGATTCCCAAGACAAGGGTAATTGTTCCCGAAATGAGTCCCGAAGTCAAAATAGTATGAATTGAACCGCTGAGTGCAACGGAAATAGATTCCTTGACCGAGGCGGTTTTTCGTGCCTCTCTATAGTGCGAGGTATACAAAATCGCGTAGTCAATAGTCGCCCCTTTGAGCAGGCACTGCACAATCAAAAGTGCAAGATACATAATGCTCGAACCTTGGAAATAAAGTGATGCCATAGTTATAAATATTGAACACTGTATAACACTCACTAAAATGAACGGAACGGTCAGCGACCGAAAAGCAATCGCCGCAGTGCCAAAAACAGCAAGTGCAGTCAAAATAGTTATCAGCAAAAGCTCCTGCGGAAAGATATTGTGCATCTCGTAGGAAATTGCAAGGTCACCAACAATAAAAAACTCACCGCTAAGTGTCGACTCCATATCACGGGTAATGTCGCCGATAAAAGCAAATGCGAGGTCAGATTCGCCCGGAAGTGAAGTCCGCAAAGTCATTCGGGAAAAATTCTCCCCGACAAAAGCCTCACGTACAGCATCATGAGCGGGGTGCATAGACATAAACATAGCCATGGTTGTATAGTATGATTCGATGCGGTCAACGCTTGGATGCTCGCCCCACGTTGCCACAAGTGACGAAATTCGCTCCTCATCGCTGTTTTCATAGACAATAACAACAGGGCTACCTGGGTCAAATGTCTGAAACACCTCGTCATACGACTCCTGCGAGTATGTGATGAGAATATCATCTCGCACCAAGAAACTCACGGAAAACAGCACCACAAAAATTCCAACAATCACAAACCTCGCCTTATAAGCAAAGGAGCCAAGCCGAGCCATTTTAAAGTGCGGAGCGGGTTTTTTTGTCTTTTCGATAGCCGTATCGAGCATTAATATAAGCGCAGGTGTCGCCGTGAAAATGCAAATCAAGCTGATAAGCACGCCTTTTGCAAGGACAAGTCCAAGGTCAAGCCCAAGCGTGAACGACATGAAAACAAGCATAAGCATTGCAACAATAGTAGTTATTGAACAACTGGAAATTGTGAGAAACGACTTTTTCAAAGCCGCAGTCATAGCAGAAAACTTATCTTCAGACACCGCCTTTTCCTGTCTGAATCGGTTAATGAGCATAATCGAATAATCCATGCACAAGACAACTTGCAAAATCGCCGCAATGGAGACGGTTATATCCGAAACGCTTTCAAAAATTACATTGGTTCCCATGTTCAAAACAATGGCAACCAAAATACTCAGACAAAAGACAATAGGCTCAACCCAAGACTTGCTCATAACAAATAAAACCACAAGCATGATAATTGCCGCAGGGATAATGAGTGTCAGCATATCCACAGGCATAGAAACAGGACTACTCAGCACCATCTCATAGCCACTGAATAAAGTTTCGATTTCCCTCATCAAAACGCTTGCTTCATGAGAAAAAGGGTCAACGTCAATAGTGACGATATACAGAGCTTGATCGCCACGGTTATATCGCTCATTTTCAGGCTCAAACTCAACCAGTGCAACATGCTGCATCGTACTGAGGTTTTCATAAGCTAAAACTCTTTCGGAATCACTCAAACCACCGACCATGACATGGAGCAGACCCGAGGGCGGAAATTCATCATGCAAAATATCCATACCCCGCCGTACAGGTGAGTCCGACGGCAGGTACTGCGACATATCATAGTTAATATTGACCTGAGTGGATAACCACCCGCTAACGGCAGTCAAAATTATAAAAAGGATTAAAATGAACCACCTAAAGCGCACAATACGCTCCGCTACTGTAGATAAGATATTTTTCATTGAATATCGCTCCCCGACCATGCTCTGAATTTTCGATTATACAATCAAAAGTTGACTTTTCGACCGACTGCCAGTATAGTATACATGTGACGGTAAAACAACAAACTGTTGCGCTAAAAATGGCGGTAACTCAACACACATGACAATGTCTGTTGACTTTATGACACAAGTTGATGATTTGGGGGTAAACAAAATGCAAGACAATCAGCGAATACGCATAACAAAAAAACTGTTGCAAGACAGCCTTATCTCATTATTACAGCAAGAGCGGCTCCACAAATTGTCGATAAAACAAATATGCGACAGAGCACAAATAAACCGCTCAACATTTTATAAATACTACGGAAGCCAGTATGACCTACTTGAAGAGATGGAAAATGATATACTAAACAGAATAAACAGCTACCTTGAGCCGGGTACAGACCGCAGTGCAAGCTACGACCCGCAGAGACTCACAAAAGCGATAGAATTCATAAATGAAAACATAGACCTGTGCAGACTGCTGCTCAACAACAATGTAGACCCGAAATTCCCTGAAAAACTTGTAATGTCTCTACAGAGCATAACCCACCTGACGGAAAATCAGTTCTCGGATGAGCTCACCAATGCAGAACGCGCCTATACTTTCGACTTTGCAATAGGCGGTGGTTTCAGCTTCATAAAAACATGGATAAACAAAGAAAACCGCGAACCACCTGAAGAAGTAGCGAAGCTACTGAGCAGAATAGTGTTCAACCTAATGCAACCACACGGAGGCGATTAATGAAAAAATACATAAAAGCGGGACTTTTATTGCTCCTCGCAGCGACACCTGCTGTTTTAATCTTCATGCTTTTTTCAGGAGAGGAAGCTCAGCTCGAAAATGATTTCGATGATAATGCTTATGTAATAGAGGACACAGGTGATTATGCCGAAATCAGTTACGGCGATACAAATCTCGAAGCAGAACCCATAAACACCCCGCAGGTGACGACCCTACGATTGGGTGGCATGTTCATTCCTTTAAACATAACCTCCGAGGTTCACCACTTTAACATGACCAACGAACGTTATTATATTGAAATAGTGGAAACGTTTAACTTGACATGGACAACCGAAAGTGTAATCATAATGGAAACACATACAGGGGAAACGATAGTATTCTCCATTGCGGAAGCTGAAACGGATTATGATGAGAGTTGGCAAGAAGAGCTATGGAGAGCAATACAGGAAAACTCCAAAGCACTACTTTATGAAGGAGATTTCGACATTATCGTCACAAACTCGGACTTTTTGTTAGATTTTGGGGATAGCTCTCTATCATTGGTGGACTTGTACACGTTAATCGACGCAGACCCTGAGCTAAACCGCACGGGCTTCTTCCAAAATGTTCTCAGGGCAGGTGAAGCACCCGATGGAACGCTAACTTTCATGTCATCCGGCTTTACAATACAAACAATGATTTCGATGCGCGAAACCGCAGAGCAAATAGCACCGCTCACTTTTGAAAACCTATATACAGCTCTTCAGGAGCAAAGCACATTGCAACTCACCTCGCCGGAGACAGGGTGGTCAAATATGTTGAGCTTTATTTTATGGAATGGCGAAAATAATTTTGTAGACATGGAAAGAGGAACAGCAAATTTTAATAACGAGCATTTTATCACAGCTCTGGAGCTCTTGCGCCAAATACCTGAGCGTCCGGGGGCAATGTTTGATTGGGCTGAAGCGACCCAGGAGGAAATACAGGCTTATATTTACGAAATGGAGAGATTAAGTGAGCTTGAAGTGGAGCGTTTTAAGAGTGGAGAGATACTGCTTTTCCCGTTCATAATGACCGACCCTATGCAGTTTCACGTGCTGTTGACTGCTCTTGAAGAGGTTGTCGCAGTCGGAATTCCATCCACAGAAGGTGGCAATCATGTTATTTTTGCAAGTGAGCAAGTTGGTATAAACGCAGATTCGCCGCATCAAGACGGTGCATGGAGCTTTATACGTCAAATGCTGATGAGAACTCCCGCAAATTCGATGTCGATTTGTATAGATAGGTTTGAAGATCATATGGAGCGGCTTATGAGGCCAATTCTTCAGGGGGGTGTTGAGCAACCGCGCTCACGGCAATGGACAGGGCCCAGTGGCATGATTCTGCCTGAGCCGGTAAATGTCTTCGCCATGACAGAGGTTGAGGCAGAGAGAGTACGGGAAATAGTAGAAAACGCCACAGTAAGCGCACCTATGCGCACAGAGTTTGCGATAATTATAATGGAAGAAGTAACGACGTTTATGCAAGAAAACCGCACAGCTGAAGAAACAGCAATGGCAATACAACTCAGGGTACAAGAATTCCTGAATAACAGGTAGGCAAGCGCAAGGCAGGGCAAGACAGGGGGACGGTTCCTCTGTCTTAACCAGCTGCCAACTGTCTCATCAGGTAAAAGAACAAGACAGAGGAACCGTCCCCCTGTCTTGTTGTGTTCTCTGCTTCTACAGCCCGTCAGGAAAACTTGTCCATAGGCGTTTTGCTTCAGGCTTGGGCGGAGCTTCGCCTGAACCTAAACACTTTAGCATCCAAGCCATGTTACGCCCTAGAACACGCATAACTTGCAAGCCCTCTAAATCCTTGCGCACATCATCTGCATCATGCCCGTGTACAGCATTCCAATACTGCGACGAAACAACAGGCATCTGCGAAATAGTAAAGTATTTATTCAACCTGTCGAAAGCCGCTGAAGCACCGCCCCTGCGGCAACTGACAACACAGGCGGCAGGCTTATGTTTGAAGTTCCGAGAAGCCGAATAAAACGCCCTGTCTAAAAGCGCACACAAAGCCCCATTCGGACCCGAATAGTAGACAGGCGAACCAACGACAAGCCCATCAAATTCAAGAATTTTAGCTGAAAGCTCGTTGCAAACATCATCATCAAAAACGCACTTAGAATTCTTTTTTTCAATGCATTTCCCACAAGCAATACACCCACGCACAGGCTTGTTACCAATGTGGAAAATTTCGGACTCCACACCCTCGCTCTTTAAAGCCGAACCGACCTCGCTGAGAGCAGTAAATGTACACCCATCCCTATTAGGACTACCATTGACAAGTAAAACCTTCATAAACTCCTCCATTTTATTGTTTTTTTGATAAACCAAGAATAGCACAAAATCAGACCAAGCGCAACTGCGCAATTGCCTATTGTTCAACTATGGGTTGTGTCACTCAATTATGCGTATATTGAAACAAACTGTCGCTTGTATTATAATTGCGTCATCAACTCACAAGGGAGCGATTCTATTGACAAATATGCAAATAGGCACAAACATCGCAGAGCTACGCAAGGTGATGGGTGCAAAACAAGAAGATGTTGCAAAGGCTGTGGGTGTTTCGGCACAGGCAGTTTCTAAGTGGGAAAACGGCGGCACACCGGATACGGAATTGCTTCCGCGCATCGCAGATTATTTTGGTGTGTCCATTGATAAATTGTTTGGGCGTACTACAATAGATTACAGTAACATTGAGGATGAAGTGACTAAGTACATTGCGCAATCGATGGATGATTATGGTGTTGGGTTTGACCTTGATAAACTGCCTGACGAAGCACATGCCTTAACTATGGAGAAAGCGCAGGCAATTTGCCGGTCAATAAGTATCGGCATGTTTGGGACGGCATTGCAAGAAGAAGTTGGATTTTCCGTAAAGCAGATGTTTGATGATGTCCGAAAAAACGCATCAGATGACATGTATTTATATGCAAAAACAATAACCGATTCCGGTATTTCAATGATGTCATTTGCAAAGAATTTTCCGTATTTTATGCTCTTCCCCGAACCTGAGCAAGGATGGTATGAGAACCTGCCTGACGTGGAGGATTATCGCGAAGTTTTTTCTGCCCTTGTCTGTGGGTTTGGTATTTACTAACCGTTTGCAGGGTGAAATGGGTGAAGCCGCACTCGGACATGATGTGGATGCGCTACTATGGCTATTAGTATTAATATCGGGTATTATTGCTATTCGTGCCGTTTTTTCAGCGTTATCGACCTTGCTCCTTGCGCGGTTTTCGGCTAACTCCGAATATAATCTTCGCAGGCATTTCATTAATCACTTTTTGGGTGCGCCTTTTGCGAAAGTAGAAGAAGCCGGAAGTGGTGAAAGCTTGTCAATTTTTTCAAATGATGTCCCAAGTGCCGCGCACTTAGTTTCAACAGGCATAATGGAGCTGGTATCCGACTTTATCGCCTTTGTGGCTTCACTTGCATTCTTACTGATGATTAGCCCTCTTTATACGGGAGCATTGGTAATCGCTTTTATCATTATGATGACCATTGTAATGCTACTGTCTATGCCCATGCGAAAACACTCAGAAGAGCAGTCCAAAGAAACCGCGAACTTTAACGCCATAGTAAATGATTCATTGCAAAACTTATCGGTTGTTGTGTCCTATGATCTGGATGATGTTATGGAAAAGCGATATATGGAGGTATATGACAGGTACATGGTGGCTTCGAAGAGCATTGCCAAAGCCTCTATACCACTCGTTTCATCGGCAATGTTCGCTTTATTCGGACCGATAGCAGTAATCAATGTTGTGCTGGCTTTCGGTGCCATCAATGGAAATATTACAGTAGCTGAGTTCATCGCATATCTTGCAACAATAATGATGGTTATCGGAGGTATTTCAGGTGTTGCAAACGGAATCGGCAACCTTGCACCTGACGTTGCAAGAGCAAAGCGCATGAACGATAATACAAGCCACGAACATGAAGAACGTGCCGAGGGAGAAGCTTTGAGTCTTACTGATGCAACCATTTCTTTCACTGATGTGTCGTTTTCATATAGCGAGGACTTAGCTCCGGCACTTGACAATGTGAGCTTTGACATATCCTCCGGTAGCCGTGTTGCTTTTGCGGGTGGAAGTGGGAGCGGGAAATCCACCATTCTTAAGCTCATGATGGGGCTTTACGAGCAGGCAGAAGGTCAAATAACGATAGGCGGAAAAGACATTACAAGGTTATCACGAGAAAGCTTGCGAAATGCGATTGCCTATGTGCCTCAAGATAGCTTCCTTTTGCCGGGAACAATTGGTGAAAACATTACGCTTGAAAGTACAATCAGCGACCCGGCACGACTAGAAAAAGCTTGCATGGAAGCGGGCATATTAGACTTCATAAATTCACTACCGGACAGATGGGATAGCGTACTTACAGAATCGTCAGAAAATATATCCGGAGGTCAACGTCAGCGTATTGCCATGGCGCGCGCATTTTACAAAGACGCTCCTATCATTTTATTTGATGAAGCCACATCGGCACTTGACCCAACTACCGAAGCGGCTATTTTGCAAAGTTTGGGCGAAGCCGCAAAAGATAAAACGGTAATAATGGTAGCACACCGTGAAATCGCTGTTGCCGCTTGTGACTGCGTGATACGCATGGAAGGGGGTAAAGCCCATGTTTAAGAAATTAACTGCGGGGGACAATAAGTATTTCTTCAAAATTTTTCGGTTTGCTCGCCCGTATGCTTTTCGATATGCCTTAAGCCAGCTGATGTACAGCGCGCAGGGCTTTGTCTTTCCGTTTGCTATGGCACTTCTCTCCGGCAATATAATGGCGGCTGTCGTGGCTGAGAATTCTGATATGGTAGTTTCAGCTATAATTAATTTTGCGATAATAGTTGGTGTGTTTTTCGTGCTACTGGGTGCAGGGATTTACAACAACATTATCACGATTGAAAAAATCATGATGAACATAAAAAGAGAATTGTTTCGCAAATTTACGAAAAGCGGAATTGAAGATGCTGCAGTTGCCCATAGCGGTGAAGGGATTGCCGCCATTAACACCGATGCAGATACAGCACGAGGGGTTTTCGGTCAGCCACTGACCGAAGTTGTAAATTGCGCTTTGGGTATTATAGGTTCATCCATTGTAATTTTTGCCGTAGATTGGCGGTTAGGAACCGGTGCATTTGCTGTCGGAATCATCAGCTTTATCATGCAACACCGCTTCACTAAACCCCTAGCGAAAATAGGCAAAGATAGACTTGAAGTCAATGCTGATGCAGTAAAAACGGCAAGTAATATTTTTTCCGGTGCTATGGTTATGCGAGCATACAACATGCAATCAAGAGCGTTAATTATGTTCGATACAGACAACAAACGATTGAAGCTACTTGACTTTAAACGCGGATTCATCGAGATGTGGCGGGGTGTGTTCACAACTTTGCAAGGTTGGATGTCCTTAGCAGTGACATTCGCATTGGGTGGCTGGCTTGTTGCAACGGATAGGCTGGAGTTTTATATGCTAATGATAGTTCTTGGCATGTTTGAAACCCTCGTTAGTTCAATAGGGCGTATAGGTCGTACTTATGCGGACTTACAAGTGCCTATAGCAGGAGCAAAAAGAGTTTTTTCGATTTTGGATAAAGGTACATATGGACAGGAAACCGATATTAGCGAGGAAAAATTACCTACAGGGTTTAACCTGTCAATACAAAACTTAGACTTTGCATACCGGGGCGCTACATCTAACGCACTTTCGGGCATAAGTTTAAATATTAACGAAAACGAAATGGTCGCCTTTGTTGGCGAATCAGGAAGCGGAAAATCCACATTACTTCGCTCAATCATCGGCATGTACGAGCGAAGTGATTTTGGAATGGAGCTTGGCGGTGCAAGTTTTAACGAAATGTCTGCGAAAAGCTGGCGACGCAAATTTGCATATGTTGACCAAAGTTGCAAACTATTTGACATGTCCGTAGGTGAAAATATCTCCATGGGTTTGCGTGGTAACGCAAGTAATGCTTTGATTACTGCTGCCGCCAAACGTGCCGCTGCGCACGATTTCATTGTGGGATTAGATGGTGGATATGATGCACCCTGCGGTGAAAAAGGTGCAACGCTTTCGGGTGGACAAAAACAACGTATAGCTATAGCCCGCGCACTGTTAAAGGGTTCACAGGTTCTTGTCTTTGACGAAGCTACTGCCGCACTTGATGCTGATAGTGAAAACTATGTGATGGAAACAATAAACTCCTTGCGCTCTGACCATACCATTCTCATAACAACACACAACTTAAAGAGCATCATCGCCGCTGACAGAATCGTTGTGATGGATAAAGGGCAGATTGCCGAAATCGGCAAGCATGACGAGCTTATTGAAAGAAAAGGCCTATATTATGAATTGTTCACACAAGACAGGGGGACGGAACAAGACAGGGAGACGATTCCTCTGCCTTAAGTCCACGTCATTGCGGCCTCTGAGCCGCAAGCCCATGAATAATGAACGTATCCGTGGGGGATTGCGGGTCAGGCCCGCAATGACGAGTTTTTGTTTGCAGGCCCGTCCCCCTGCTTTCCTCTGCTCTACCGAACCACTCCACGGAGCACGTCAAGCACCTCGCTGACAGCAGCATTATAATCATCAAACTCCGCATCAATCAAGAAATCCGAATAATACCGCACTCTGACCTGCCGAGGTGCCAGCTCCTCATTATCCCGCACCCTGACAGGCGGGAGCCTGTCAAGTCCCGCTTTGTCTTTGCCTGCCGAAGCACGGACTTCGTTGATTTTATCAAGCAGAGCACCTTGCTGAGCCATCGGAACCATATCAATCCCAAAGTCAATAACCAAAACATCAAACTCTGGATTTTCACGACGCATAATCAAGCTGAGCAATCTGTTGATATGCTCAGGGCTTGGCTCAGCCTCAATCTCATCAAGCACAGTACCGCGACAAACCACAATATGCGGCAGACTCTGCGCAGTATTAACAGCCTTTTGCTTGTCACCCGACTTGAGATAAACGTAACACAAGACCGCCCGTGCTGTGCTTGAAATAACCTCCGAGGAATTCCCTGTCAAAATGCGCTCACACAAAAATTCAGCTTTCGTGAGCTTTTCCGCTCCGCCGTCTATGGTGAGAACCAGAGCAAGTTCAAGCATAAGCCCGTCATTGTTCGGAAACACTTTCAGTGCCTGCGAAAACGCATCAGCCGCCCCCGCACTGTCTCCATCACGCAGAAGTCGTTGCCCATCATGAAACGCTTTGGCAACCGCCCTGTCGTCGTTTATTTTCTCCATGCCAATGAGCGAATCAACACTGACATTAAACAAATTTGCAAGCGACGGAAGAAGTGTAATATCAGGAAATGTATCACCTCGCTCCCACTTACTGACACTCTGCGGAGAAACCCCCAAAACACCCGCAACATCATCCTGAGTCATATCCGCACGTTTCCGCAGAACCTTTAAGTTTTCACCAATATAAAGCATAATTAATTACCATTCCTTTCAAAAATGTCTAGGTATAAAGCGACCATTCCTTTGAATAAAATTTTAGCGACTCCGGAACATTAAGCACAGTGTAACACTCGAAACAGGAATATTCAATAACGCATCTAGCGAGATAAACTCAACCACAGGTTGAAAAAGACAAGGAGACGGTTCCTCTGTCTTAAGTCCACGTCATTGCGGCCTCTGAGCCGCAATCCCATGAATAATGAACGTATCCGTGGGGGATTGCGGGTCAAGCCCGCAATGACGTATTTTTGTTTGCGGCCCGCCTCCCTGTCTTGTAATGATACCTGTCACCCCGAAAAAACATACCACTTACCTGAAATAACCCACCAAAGAGCAACCGGCTATTGCAAGAGCGGTCGCTCTTTGTTATTATTAGCACAGATAAACAAGCACAAAATACCAAAATCTCGGTATGGAGGACAAAGCTATTGAAACTGCGTATCGAAATCACAGATGACCTAGCTGAAGATGAAGTTATAGTCCGTTGCTCACGAGTAGATGAATCTGTGCAAAAACTGCAAGCGTTCATACAGAGCCTGAACGCCCCAAAGCTCACATTCTTTAAAGGCGCACAGGAGTTCTACTTACCGATAGAGCAAATTCTATTCTTTGAAACCGACGGCGAGCAAATCCACGCCCACACCAAAGCCGACGCACTGCGTGTAAAATTCCGCCTCTACGAACTCGAAGAGATGCTGCCACACTACTTCGCAAGGGCGGCAAAAGGAACAATAGTAAACACAGCAAAAATTTACTCAATAGACCGCAACCTAACGGCATCAAGTCAAGTAAAATTCGCAAACACACATAAGCAAGTCTACGTTTCAAGGCACTACTACAGCGCACTAAAAGATAAAATGAAAAAATGGAGGAAATAAAAATGGCAAAGAATATCAGAATTAATGTTGTGCGAAGGAGCATAGGTTGGGGAGTATTCCTATTACTGATAGCGGCTCTCGTTTTGGCAAACCAACTCGGTGATTTCGTCGAACTGGGCTTTTGGCACATCATAGTTTCAGCACTATCAGTGGCATTTTTGGTCAGTAGCCTTATAGACCTGAACTTCGGCGCATTGCCGGTACCACTTGCGGCTCTGTATTTCGTATTTCAAGACCACCTTGGATTACCCCGCATAGACTTCTGGCCACTGGTGCTTGTAACACTTTTGGTCTCAGCGGGTTTAACAGCCCTTTTACCAAAGAAAAAGTGGTTTAAGAAGAAAAAACGTAAAAACTCCTTCTATGTAGACATTTCAGATGATGATGGCGAAAGCAGATTCGAAAGAAGAGTTGAAAATGCAGTCGAAAATGTAATTGAAGGTGTAGGCGAAGTTGTCGGAGCAACTGTTGAGAAGTCCGTAGAAGGAGCAATGGATGGGAACGGCAATTCAAAAATGAAAGTAGAAGAGAGCGGCGACGACAACAATCCGAGCATAAGCGTATCGTTCGGCGGAATAAGCAGATACCTACACTCAACCGCACTCGAAACAGCAGACCTAAGTTGCAATTTCGGCTCACTGGAAGTCTACTTCGACAACGCAACACTCAGTCCGAACGGCGCAGACATAGACGTGAGTTGCAATTTCGGCTCAGTAGAACTATTTGTTCCAAAAAGTTGGACAGTAACGGGAAATCTGAAAGCAACACTTGGAGCGGCAGAAATAGACGGCATGAAAAAGCAACCCGACGACGGCCCCGAACTACGCATAAATGGAAACGTATCATTCGGTGCAATAGAAGTCAACAGGGTGTAATTTAAAAGAATATTGCGATAGCACGTAGGGGACGCACACCGGGCGTCCCTTTACGAATTGACAAGACAGGGGGCTTGCAAGGAATTGCGATTTTTGCGTAGGGGCGGCATTCTGCCGCCTGAAAAACCTGAAATTTACGCAAACTTATATTAGCGGGCGGCAGAATGCCGCCCCTACAAGCTGTCCCGTCTTTTCGCTGCGTACAGATAGACAGAGAACCGTACCCCTGTCTTACCCTTGCTTCGACTTATACTCCGACAGAGCCTTTTCATATTCTTTATCCTCGCGCTTTAGCTTGATGAATGTCGGTATCATTGAAATTGCCGAAAATGCGGTGAATAGACCAAGCAATGAAACCCACCCTTGCCATATATCGGGAAACCATCTGAAAAAAACCACAAAGAGGCTAAGTGTAACAAGCGCAGTACCGAGAAAAATCATATATCGCCACACGAGCATGTATTTTGACAGGAAAAAGTCCGAAAGAAAAATCAAAGTCAAAACCCCAAGCACCACGGACAAGGCGAAAAATTGGAAAAAAACCTCGTAACTGATACCATCTGTGCCAATTACTGAAATTCCACTCTCTTGCAAGGGAACCAACTCAAAGTTGCCAAGAACCCACCCCGACACCCCGAGACCAAATAAACTAAGCGCAAACACTTTTGTTATGGTTTCAAATAAATATTTTAAAATATTACCCTTTTCGTCCATTTTGTATTTACCTCCCCAGCTTATTTTTGATAAATGAGGCGTACTGTTTTGACACCACAAGTTTTTCACTATTTTCCATGAGAACGATTATTCTGCCGTCCATGTCAGATTTGAGCGATTTTATCTTGTTAAAATTGATGATACTGGACTTACTTGCACGGAAGAAATCATTTGCTGACAAATGTTGTTCAAGTTCATAAAGTTTTAGTGATGATTCATAGACCTCGCAGTCCGTATAGAGAAAGCATTTTTTATCAACAGTATCAATGTATAAAATCTTCGAACTATCAAGAATGTGAGTTTGCCCGCGACTAGTTCCCGTAAGCTTAAAATCCAAAGCCCGAAGGCTGGACATAACCCGCTCAAGCTCCTCGCTAAGCGCAGATGCAGTAATAAGCACCTCAGTCTCAGAAACATCAGGGTCAATATTTATATTAATCTTCAAAAATCATCACCCCTCTGCGCATAATAATATCATTATTTACCCCTGATGTAAACAGGTGCGACAGGCAACAAGACAGAGGAACCGCCCCCTGCCTTTGTGAGCGTTCACACATGCCACGTCATTGCGGCCTCCGAGCCGCAATCCCCTGAATAATGAGCATATTCATAGGGGATTGCGGGTCACGCCCGCAATGACGAGCATACCTTTGGAAGATTTCGGTGCTGAACTTGATTCAGTGCCGCAATGACGGGCTTTTGAGTGCTGTTTTCAACACAGTTCGCCCCTACTTGCCTCTCTTAGCGTACACAACCGCAAACACGATTGCCAAAACTGCGACATTTGCCCAGATGATAGTGAGCGGGCGAGCTACGCTTGCCGCCGGGTCGCTGATGATTAGGCTTACTTGTTGCGTGAAGATGAACTCTGCAAATCGAGCGACAGTATCATTAAATCCTGCTGCCATCGGCAGAAGTCCCAGTGCCATGCCAATGGGCATGGATAAACCCGTTGCCGCCTGAACATTTTTTGACAAAAGACCAACTATCGCACCGAGAAAAATTGAGGCAAGTGCAGCAGAGAGCATTGTAGCCATAAAAGGAATCCAGTGGCTGCCTCTGATATTGCCTATAAGCCCAAAAGCACCTGATGTGATTATACCGGCGACAAAAACCACACCACCGATACCAAGCAGATATGACATAGGCTTAACACCTGCGATGATGAGAAACCGGAGGCTGTTGTTCTCCCGATCCTCAGAGATTATCGAGGCAACCGACATCATAAGCCCAAGGCCAAGAAACATAGCTACCATCATGGGAACGAACGCGCCGCCCGGCATCCCCGGAGTATCGGCAGGAAGATATATAAGACTCTCCAAAGCCAGTGCGACAAGCGGGAAAACGACGAACATTGCGAGAACGCTTATATTTCTAAGCATATCCTTAGATTGTTTTATAAAAATTGCATTTATTGCTTTCATGATTTTATTTCTCCTGTCATTTTGATAAATACCGAACCCAAATCCGGAACTGTTTTGAATGCGTTGTGCCGCTTGCAGATTTCATTTGGATTGCCCTGTTCAACGATTTTACCCTTATTCAGCAACACCACGGTGTCACAGAGCTTAACAGCCTCTTCCATGTTGTGCGTGGTCATGAAAATTGTTGCACCCCGGGCGCGAATGCTCTCTATGAGCTTGTGAATCTCCTCAGCAGTGGTGGGGTCAAGCCCACTGGTTGGTTCATCTAAGAAAAGAACTTTTGGCTCGTGTAAGATTGCTCTGGCGAGTGCTAATCTCTGACGCATACCTTTGGAGAGCTTGTTGACGGGTTTGTCTTTATCTCCTATGAGTCCGACATTTCGCAGAGCCTCTTCCGACTTCATTTTCGGTATGCCGTAGATTGTCGCAAAAACATTGAGATTTTCAAGGCATGTGAGCCGTGTGTAGAGCCCGTCCTCATCGAGCATTAAGCCGACCTCAAATTCCGTCACACCGGTACTGCTCTCCCCGCTGTCCGCCGAAATTTGGTTTGCAAGGATATTTATTATAGTAGTCTTACCTGCACCTGACGGGCCGAGCAAACCGAAAATTTCCTTATCCTTAGCTTCAAACGTCACATCGTGAAGTACAGTTTGAGTATCATACGATTTCCTTACGTTGTTCATACGAATCATTTTTGAGTTACCTCCATTTTTATCTATTGCTGATTTTTTTTGAGTTGTTTTGTGTTTAAGCCGCTTACGTAGGCTATTATACGCACAAAACTCAGCATTGCAAGCGATTTTTCCTATGTTGCCGAAAAGCGAAACTAAGTTGCCGAAAAGGGAAACCAAGCACATAAGACAGAGGAACCGTCCCCCTGTCCTATGTGCATAAAAATAAACGGACGACCAATGGTCGCCCGCTTGTTTACAACGAGACAAAGAACCGTCCCCCGGCTTACTATTCAGCCGAAATAATATACCTATAAACAGGCTGGTCGCCGGGAATAATCACCACGTCTATTTTTGAATTTGCCTCACAGATCAGACTGCGAACAGTCTCAATTTCTTTTTCCTTTGCCCCCTCACCCGTGTAAATCGCTATAAACTCAGGGTTGAGAGCCTTCAAAGATTCCGCAACAGAGGTGATAACCTCGTTAAACTTAGAGCCGTGCGCCGCAAGAGCATCGTCGAGGAGAGCCAGATGCGAACCCTTTTTAATTTTCGTGTCGTCAAAGACAGAGTTTCGTGCCGCAGTAGTGATTAGTGCGGTGTGAATCTTCTTGATAGCCCCGGTCATAAGCGACTCTATTTTCTCAGCATCGTCCACGCCGTCGACAGCAAGCATGGCGGAGACACCTTGCGGAATACTGCGAGTTGGGATAACAACAACACGCTTGTCGGTGAGCGGAATACATTGCTGTGCCGCCAATATTATGTTTTTGTTGTTCGGAAGTACGAAAACAGTGTTGGACGGAGTTTGCAGAATTTTCTGCAAAATATCATCGGTGGACGGGTTCATGGTTTGCCCACCCGTGATAATGCGGTCAACACCCAAATCACGGAACACACTTTCAAGCCCCTTACCCGCACAGACAGCGACAAACCCAAACGGCTTCATCTCCTCAGGTGGAGTCGCAGGCGCAACTGAGCCATCAAGCTCGGAGTGTTGCTCACGCATGTTTTCAATTTTAATCGAAAGCAGTGAACCATATGTCAAAGCCTCGGTGAGAACAACACCGGGGTCGTTTGTATGCACATGAACCTTGATAATTTCGTCGTCATCTACGACAACAACACTGTCACCGCGCACGTCCAAAAACGCACGGAGCTGGTTGGCATCTTTTTTGTTGTCACGCTCCACAATAAACTCGGTGCAGTACGCAAAAGTAATATCTTCAGCAGAATACTGAGCAAAATCAGCCTTATCAGTCGCTACGACAGTAGACACAACCTTTTCCATAACTTCGCCGCGAAGAGCACGTAGCATCGCATCAAGAATATACAGATAACCCTTGCCGCCGGAGTCAATGACCCCCGCCTTTTGCAGAACGGGGTTTTGATTCACAGTCTCATCGAGAGCCACATAACCTACCTCAAGAGCCTTTTCGAGTACAACCTCAATATCTTTCTCAGCCTCAGCAGCGGAGACAGCGGCACCCGCAACCATTCTTGAAACCGTGAGAATGGTGCCTTCGGCAGGCTTCATAACAGCCTTGTAAGCCGCTTCGACGCCCATAGTAAGAGCATCGGCAAACTGCTTTGCATCAGCTTGCTCCAAACCCTTTAAGTTGCGTGAAAAACCACGGAACAAGAGAGATAGGATAACGCCCGAATTGCCGCGAGCGCCACGCAAAAGTGCGCTTGCGGCGGCATCGGTAACACTCGACAAAGAATCGGTAGAAACCGTAGCGAGAGCAGTTTCTGCGGCAGAAATGGTCATGCTCATGTTAGTCCCGGTATCACCGTCAGGCACGGGGAAAACATTGAGGTCGTTGACCTCCTGTCGGTTGTTTTCAATAGCAGCGGCGGCGTTGACCATCATTTTTTTATAAAGCTCACCTGTAATAAACTGTGTCACGAAAATCCTCCTAACATATGGACAAAATGGTTAAAAGAGTTACCCCAAAATCATTTTATCCACGAAAATATCTACGCGCTTAATTTCAACTCCCGTTGCCTTAGAAACCTTGTAACGTACTTCATCTTTAATACTTTGGCAAAGCACAGGGATATTGACACCTCTATCGACAGCAATGTGCAGTTCGATAGAAATTGTGTTGTCATTGTTGTAGATGATATGAACACCCTTGCCCTTATACTCAGCCTTTAGAAGATGTACAATCCCATCCGTCATAGAGCGGACAGTCATGCCTTTAACACCAAAACAATTGGTTGCCGCATCCCCTGTAAGATTGGTAAATACGTCAGCGGAAATATTGATATAACCGTGTTCATTTTGAAGTTTAACCATAATAATGACCATTCCTTTCATATTTATTTGAAACACAAAACGACTCGGAGAAGGAATTGTCATTTTGCGCATCAGCTCGCGGTTCCCCGCAGAATCTAATATATTAGCACTTAAGTCAAGCCTATAAGAGTTCTGTATTCTGGATTCTACGGCTTTGCGCAGAATGGCAAGACAGCATCAAGCACCTCATCGAGTTTCCCGGCATCTTTAATTCCGCCCATTGCAAACTCAGGCTTGCCGCCACCGCTACCACCACCGATTTTGGAAATTTCACGAATAATATCTCCGGCTTTAACGCCGCTTGCAACCGCATTTTTACCGCAAGTTGCAGTAATCGTGACCTTATCGCCCATAACCAAAGCCAAAACGGAAACAATATTTGGCTCACGTTCACGCAGAGAGTCCTGCATTTGGCGCAACCCATCGACACTAACATCAGAGACCGCCATAGCCAAGACTTTGAGATTGCCGACACTTTTTGCACCCGAAAGCAGATTTAAAGCCTTATCACCGGACTCACGTGAACTCTGGGCTTCGAGCTTCGAGCGCAAATCTTTAAGCATGATAAGGTTTTGCTCCAGCTTGGTAACTGCATCATCAGCGGTGTTAGCTTTTAAGAGCGTTGCAATTTCAGAGAGCTGTTTGCGAGTGGCGTTAAATGCATCAAGTGTGACCGTACCTGTAATCGCTTCAATTCGGCGAACACCCGAAGCGACAGAGAACTCAGATGAAATCGAAAATGCTCCAACCAGTGAAGTGTTATCAAGATGAGTACCACCGCAAAGCTCTACGGAGTCACCAGCCTGAACAACTCGCACGGTATCGCCGTACTTCTCGCCAAACAGAGCCGTAGCACCGAGTTTTTTAGCGTCATCAATGGACATTTCCTTAACAGAGACATTATGCCCCGATAAAATAGCTTCGTTGACTAAAGCTTCGATATTAGAAAGCTCCTCTGCAGTCAGTGCAGAAAAATGAGTAAAGTCAAAGCGGAGCTTATCAGGTTCAACAAGTGAGCCCGCCTGATTTACATGGTCGCCCAAAACACGGCGCAGAACTTCATGCATAATGTGAGTTGCTGTGTGAGCGCGCTTAATAGCAGAGCGGCGTTTCTCATCAAGCTCAGAAGAAACGATGTCACCAACGGAGAGAGTGCCGGAGCGCATCTTGCCGTGGTGCAGATACTTCTCTCCACCACTTACCTCCACGCCCGAAACATCAAACACGGCATCGCTGCAAGAGATTGTGCCAAAATCGGCGGACTGCCCACCCATCTCAGCATAAAAGGGTGTCTTATCAAGAACAATAATGCCGCTTTCGCCCGCAGAGAAAGATGAACATAGCTCACCCTGTGAGACAATAGCAAGAATTTCACCTGTATCTGAATATTTTTCAAAACCTGTAAAAACAGTCGGAGTATTAGGGAGCCCCAAATCAATGCTCGCCCAAGCGAGGTCGCCCATAGCTTCACGGGCTTTACGCGCTCTGGCACGTTGCTCTTCCATATGTTCCTTAAAACCGTCCTCATCAACTGACAAACCTTGCTCGGCGAGGATATCAATAGTTAAGTCGAGCGGAAATCCATATGTGTCATAGAGCTTAAATGCGTCAGCCGCAGGCAAAACGGAAGATTTCGACGCTTTTAAGCCATCGGCAAGCCCCATAAGCATTGTGGTTCCCGCATCTATAGTTTTAGAAAAGCTCTCCTCTTCGATTTTGATAACACGCTTTATAAACTCAGCCTTATCGGCCAAATCAGGATATGCCGTCTCATTTAGAGAAATCACAACATCACACAGTTCATAAAGAAAAAGACCGTCAATGCTGAGCAGTCTGCCATGCCTTGCCGCACGTCTGAGAAGCCTGCGCAAAACATAGCCGCGCCCCTCATTAGACGGCAAAACACCGTCGCATATTAGCATGGTTGAAGAGCGGATATGGTCGGTGATAATACGAATTGAAACATCAGAATCAGCTCCGTTACCGTACTCAGTACCACTCAGAGCAGAGACTTTTTGCACGATAGACATAATTGTATCTACCTCAAACAAGCTGTCCACACCTTGACAAACACAGGCGAGGCGCTCAAGCCCCATTCCCGTATCAATGTTCTTTTGCGCCAAATCAGAGTAATTACCCTCACCATCGTTGTTAAACTGTGTAAAGACATTGTTCCAAATCTCTACAAAACGGTCGCACTCGCAACCGGGGGCACAATCAGTTTTACCGCACCCATTTTCGATGCCACGGTCAAAATAAATTTCACTGCAAGGTCCGCAAGGACCACTGCCATGATCCCAGAAATTATCCTCTTTACCGAGCTTGTAAACACGCTCGGGAGCTACCCCTATTTTGTCAGTCCAAATCTTAAAAGCTTCATCGTCCTCAAAATAGACAGACGGGTAAAGCAAGTTTTCGTCTAAACCGATGCGCTCAGTCAAAAACTCCCAAGACCAAACGAGCGACTCTTCTTTGAAGTAATCGCCAAATGAAAAGTTTCCAAGCATTTCAAAATACGAGCCGTGTCTTGAAGTCTTGCCGACACTCTCGATATCATTAGTGCGAATGCACTTTTGGCATGTGCAAACACGCCTTTTCGGCGGCTCAGCTTCGCCCGAAAACCAAGTTTTCATCGGAGCCATGCCTGAGTTTATGAGAAGTAGTGAGGCATCGCCTTTAGGGACAAGTGGGAAGCCGGGTAGACGAAGATGCTCCTTTTCTTCAAAGAAAACAAGGAACATTTCGCGAAGCTCATTTAAGCCGTACTTTTTCATTAATCCACCAGTGCTTCGATGAAATCTACAATCTCACCGACAGTTTTCAGCTCATAGACAGACTCGTCAGTGGCGTTTATGCCATACTCCTCTTCAAGAGTCATGATTAACTCAACCAAGTCAAGTGAGTCCGCGCCGAGGTCGCTCATGAGGTCAGTTTCCTTGGTGATAGAATCCCCATCGACATCAAATTGGTCAATCAAAATTTCTTTAATCTTATCAAAAACCATCGTAAAATCCTCCCAGATATTTTCATTATGTCATTCTGCGCGTAGTCGCAGAAGCTGGTATATCAGAACTTAAGTCAAGGCAATTAGGGTTTATTTTCTCAATAGATTCTGCGACTGCACACAGAATGACAGAGGTGCTTACAATCCTCGACCCTAACTCCACTCTTTGTACGTTGTGCCTTCAGACGATGGGCTTTGCGGCTTCGCATTAGTCGAAGCATCTGAGCGCTGTGAATCATTGCGTCCGGAATTTGAGCGTGGTGGTCTTGAGCGAAAATCTGAGCGGTCAGACTTCTGCCCCTTTTGGCCGTATGCAACAACAACACGCCTGTTTGGCTCAGAGCCGATTGAAAATGTGGAAACTTGCCCCTTTTCTTGCAGTGCGGCATGAATAATGTGACGCTCATATGCATTCATAGGGTCAAGGGTCATATTTTTTCGATAGCGGATAACCTTATCCGCAGTTCTCCGTGCGAGATTTTCAAGAGACTCGCTTCTGCGTTTTCTGTAACCCTCGGTGTCAAAGTTTATGCGCAGGCGATTGGAAGAACCGCGGTTGACAACATAATTTGTAAGATGTTGCATCGCATCAAGCGTTTCACCTCGGCGCCCGATGAGTACACCGGGGTCTGAGCCGATGAGGTTGACATCAACAGACTCAGTGTTTTCGGTAATTTCAATTTTAGCCTCAATATTCATGCGGGTGAGAAGCCCCTCAAGGAACTCGGTGATTCCGCTATGACCTCCGAAGCCGCCGGAGCTTACCGAACTGATAGATTCCATAGCTTCCGGATCCTCATAAGTGACCCTGACAATGGCGGGTGAACTTTTCAGCCCTAAAAATCCTGTTTTCGCCTGTTCGATAATTTCGACCGAAACGTCGTCGCGCGCGAGTCCAAGCTGCTCAAGTGCAAGCTCGATAGCCTCGTCCTCATTGCGTCCTTGTACATCAATTGACTTTTCCATAATGTTCTCCATTCACAGGCAAAGGTATAAAAGCACCAAATGCCCAATATTGTTATATTGTAGCTTTAAAATCGCTTTGTTTCAAACTTTACGGTATCTTGATCATCATCGTCATCATACTCATCATCTTCGTGATACTCGTCGTCGTAATCTTCTTCATAGTCCTCATCGTCCTCGAAGTCCTCATCAACTTCCGTGACATCGGGCATATCTTCAGATTCAAAGTCACTATCCAAAACTTCGCCGTCGAAAACTTCATCATCAAGCTCATCAGACTCAAATCCCTCATTTGCATATCTTTCGGGGTCATATGCGCGCCCACGGGCGTAACGGCGGTTGCCCTCTCTTGAAGGACTGAATTCCTCGTCTCGATCTTTCTTCATAGGAGCAGTTTTCTTTTCCCACTCGGCGGCTTTCTCGCGTTGGTCTTGCTTTTCACCTTTTTTCTTCTTGCGCTTAGACTTGTTTTTATTATCAGCGGCAAGCCCCTCGGCTTTTCTGCGCTCGGCCTCAATACGTTTCGCTTCGAGAACAGCCTCTTTCTCTTTGCGCTCCGCCGCTTTAACAGCATCTTCGGCATCGAGAATCTTCGTGTATTTCTTGGTTAAAACAACATCTTGCACGAGCTGTAAAGCTCCACCAATCATCCAGTAAAGTGCAAGAGCAGCGGGAAGAATAAAGCCGATAAATACAGACATGAGCGGCATAAGCTTCATTATTGTACCCATTGAGCCACCTGCGCCACCGGGCATTTCAGGAGTACCCATAGGGTTCGTCTTACGCATAACAGCCGCGGCGGCAAACTGAACACCACCTGATGCTAAAGGAAGTAAGAAGAGTAAAAGCCCCGGCAACCAAATATCCATTACACTCCAATCGGTGCTCCACAGGAACTGCCAGTTGGGAATGTCGGCAAGATTCATTGGTCCGAGGTAAAACGAAATATTTTGCAGGTTTTCAATACCAAGATTTTCAAACAAGCTCCAGTTTCTGCTGACATCTTGAGTTATGTACACCTGTGCATAGAAATCATTTAAGAAATCGCCAATATATTCAGGGGAATATCGAGTTGGATCAATGCCCGCATTTTGAAGCGTTTGGATTATAATGCCGTCCTCTGCAAAAAGGTCCTCAGCCACACCCATCATGAGTGTCAGAGGTGCTCTGATTGCATAAAACAGAGCAATCATTATAGGCATTTGAATAATGCCCCACAGACAACCGGACGCAGGGTTTATACCTTCGTCTTTGTAGAGTTTTGCAGTTTCCTCGTTGAGTTTTTGCTTGTTTGCGCCGTGTTTTTTCCTAATCTCTGCCATTTTAGGCTGAAGTCTGGAGTTGCGCAGCTGCCCGCGTTTAGCTTTCATCTGAACGGGCAGTAAGAGAACCCTTACTAAAATCGCTATCAAAATGAGTGACAATGCGTAGTCGTTGACTAGGTTGTAAAGAGTCATCAGCAACCAGCCGAATGGAACAGCAATGGGGTTAAAAATAGCAAGCATAAAATTAGCACCTTATCTCATTTTTAAATTTGCCTCACGGCACGGGGTCATAGCCGCCTTTACAGAAAGGATGGCACCTTAAAATGCGTCGAGCAGAGAGCCAAAAGCCTTTTAGTGCGCCAAATTTCTCGATTGCTTCAAGTGCATACAGAGAGCATGTAGGGATAAACCTACAATTAGGCCTTGATGGGTGCGACAGATGCTTTCTGTAAAATCGCACAATAGCGAGGAGAATTTTCTTCATACAGCACCTTATGCAACACCTTGTGACCAAATTTCCAACTTCTTAAAAAGATATAAAACAGAGGATTCAAGTTCTCTCCAATTGGCACCAACAGCCCTCATTCTTGCGACGATAACAATATCGTACCCCAAATACAGGTTCGATTCGTTTAATCGATAAATCTCCTTTAGACGTCGGCGAACACGGTTACGTGTTACAGCACTACCTAGTTTTGTGGTGACAGTGATGCCTAATTGATTATAGTCTCTGCGGTTTTTGTTGCAATACACAACAACATGCTTCGATGCGGCAGACTTGCCTTTGTTATACAGTCTTTTAAACTCATAATTTTTTTTGAGTGAAGTGGAATACTTCATTTAGGATACCTCTGATAAGCCAAAGGCCCATCTACCAAGTGAGCCTTGCGCGTCCTTTCAAGCGACGGCGAGCAAGAACCTTGCGCCCGTTCCTTGTAGACATTCTTTTACGGAAGCCATGCTCTTTGGCACGGTGTCTCTTTTTTGGTTGATACGTTCTTTTCATTATAAGCTGTCCTTTCAAACCTCGCAAAAAACGAGTATACTTAATAATATGACATAACTATTCACGGTAGCCTAGTATATACCAACTGGCACTGCGATGTCAACAAATTTTGATACAACAATGTATTATACAATATGTAGTTGTTAAATTTGCGCCACACCACAAAACCTTATTGTTTTCTTCATAAAACAATTTATCGCATTAATTTACTCAAAACTTACTTGCCTTTATGTCGCATATATCATATAATTGTGCAGGATTTTAAGAGTTTCGACAGAAAACTTCTGAAAAGTAATTAAAACAAGAAAGTCAAACAATCAATAATGGAATGGTAAGCGTATGATGTGAGGTAAATATGTCAAAAAATACAAGCACAGAAACAAAAAAGAAAGATAAGTTTTCAAAAGAAGAGTGGAGTTGGATAATGTACGACTGGGCAAACTCAGGATTTGCCACGATATTTCTTGCCGCTATCTTCCCTATCTTCTTCACAGAAATGGCGGGAGGTGTGGGCTCGCTGGGCGATGCATGGTGGGGATTTGGCAATACCGCAAGCAGAATTTTCTTAGCGATACTCGCTCCGCTTTTAGGCGCTGTTATTGCATATAGAGGCGTTAAGAAAAAGCTTTTTATAAACCTGCTTGCATTCGGGGTTCTATTCCACATATTCATTGTGGTGCAGAGTAGTTGGCAAATGTTGTTGCTCGGCTATATTTTTGCAAATATGCTCTGGGCGGCAGGAAACATAGTCTATGACAGCTATCTGTCAGACGTCACAAGCAAAGAACGCATGGATAAAGTGAGTGCATGGGGTTTTGCTTTGGGCTACATAGGTGGCAGTACGATTCCATTTGTAATAAGTATCGTGCTCATAATGTTTGGAGGAAACTTCGGCATAGACATGACACCTGCACCCGGCGGTGACCTGAGTATCATGGCGGTTCGCATTTCAATCATAATAACCGCAGTATGGTGGGCAGTGTTCTCAATCCCTATGCTTAAAAACGTCCACCATAAGTACCCGAAAGAAATTCCTGAAAAAGGAGTGGGCGCAGGAGTATTTCAGAGCGCAGCAACCACAGCAAGAAGTATAGCAAAAAACAAACCCATGCTGCTATTTCTGATTGCATACTTCTTTTACATCGACGGAGTCGGTGCTGTAATGGTCATGGCGACAGCCTACGGAACAGTGCTTGGTCTTGGCGCAATAGGTATGATAGGCGCACTATTTGTAACACAACTGGTTGGAGTACCTTTCTCCATACTCTTCGGACGCCTTGCAAAAAAATACAGCTCCATAAACCTCATAGCCTTTGCGGTTATTATATACTTCATTATTTGTGTCGTTGGATTCATCATGGGCTTTGGCTTAGAGCTTGAATGGTTTGACCTCTCGGTTGCACAAATAATGTTCTGGGCACTCGCCTTCATGGTGGGAACCGTTCAAGGCGGAATTCAATCGACATCTCGTGCAATCTGGGGTAGACTGATTCCTGCAGAGCACTCAGGCGAATACTTTGGATTCTATGAAATCTACGGCAGATTTGCAGGCATAATAGGCCCGACTCTCTATGGCATTCTCCGCGTTGCATTCAGCCCCGCAATAGGCATTCTCCCCATCGGAACTCTATTCATCACCGGGTTTGTAATACTAATGCTCGCCCGCAACGGTATAAAAGCCCAACTTGACAAATCCCAGCCACAAGAGGGATAAAGAGGAACCAAAATGGAACTTACCATAGAAAATCTAAGCGCCTTTAATCCCTCAGACTACACTATATACGACATTCGCACAGATTTTGAATACAGAAGTGGGCACATACCGGGAGCTATTCTCGATACAGAGCGAAAAATACTGAGTGACCCACCAAAAGGCGAAAAAGTGCTCATCTATTGCAAGAAAGGTGAAGTAAGCAAAGATGTCGCTCAAAACCTCGCAGAGCAGGGAGTAAATGCATTCCACCTGTCCGGAGGTTACATAGCGTGGCTACTCTCAAAAATTAGCGAAAACGAAAAAATTGAGCAAGAGATAGAGGAGAGCATACGCACAAGATTCAAGCGAACCATATTCAGCCCATTCACAAAAGGTATCACCACATACAAGCTAATAAGCGAAGGCGATAAAATAGCTGTATGTATCTCAGGTGGGAAAGACTCCATGTTAATGGCAAAACTATTCGCAGAACTGAAACGCCACGACAAATTCCCGTTCGAAATTGAATACTTGGTAATGGATCCCGGTTATGCCCCAGAAAATCGTCAACTCATACTCTACAATGCCCGAAAAATGGGCATTTCCATAACGATATTTGATACAGATATATTCAAAAGTGTAGAAAATGTTCCGAAAAACGCCTGCTATCTGTGTGCCAGAATGAGGCGCGGACATCTGTATAAAAAGGCAAAAGAGCTGGGCTGCAATAAGATAGCCCTAGGTCATCACTATGACGATGTGATAGAGACAATCCTGATGGGTATGCTCTGGGGCGCACAAATTCAAACAATGATGCCAAAACTCAAAAGCGACAACTATGAGGGCATGGAGCTGATTCGTCCTATGTACTTGGTCAGAGAGCAGGCAATAAAACGTTTCAGAGACCACCATAATCTCCACTTTTTAAACTGCGCCTGCCGTTTCACAGACACTTGCGGGCCCGATGGCTGTATGCCATCAAAAAGATTTGAAGTCAAAGACCTGATTGCCGATATGAAAAAGCAAAACCCAAACGTAGAAAAGCACATATTCAAAAGCGTAGAAAACGTCCATCTAAACGCCGTAATAGCATATAAGCAAGGCGAAGAAAAGGTTCACTTTCTAGACGAGTATTAAATTCTCACAACGTACCTTAACTTGACTATTAGTTCAAAATCGTGATATGCTCGTACTTATCATGAGCTATTAGCGTGAAAAATTTCGAAAGGAATTGTTATTTTTATGTTAAAAGTGAGATCCAAAGAGAGTTGTATGTTTGACCAAATTTCGCTCGGGGAGATTATGCTCAGGCTTGATCCGGGCGAGGGGCGAGTGCGCTCGACTCGTAGCTTTACAGTGTGGGAGGGTGGCGGTGAGTACAATGTCGCTCGTGGTCTCAGGAGATGTTTTGGGCTGAGCACGGCAGTTGTGACGGCTCTTGCAGAGAACGAAGTTGGATATCTAATTGAGGACTTTATTCTTCAAGGTGGTGTTGACACGCGCTTTTTAAAGTGGATGCCATATGACGGTATCGGGCGAGAAGTGCGAAACGGGCTAAACTTTACAGAACGCGGTTTCGGTGTTCGTGGTGCAGTTGGAGTCAGTGACAGAGCAAATTCTGCGGCATCGAAGCTAAAACCGGGGGATATTGACTGGGAATATATTTTTGGCGAATGTGGTGTGCGTTGGCTGCATACAGGCGGCATATTTGCAGCACTTTCCGAGACCACAGCGCAGGTGGTTTTAGAAGCGGCAAAGTGCGCCAAAAAACACGGCACACTCATAAGTTATGATCTCAACTATCGCCCTTCACTATGGAAATCAATCGGAGGGAAACCCAAGGCACAGGAAGTCAACAGAGAAATTGCGAAATATGTAGATGTGATGATTGGCAACGAGGAAGACTTTACCGCATGTCTGGGTCTTGAAATTGAAGGAAACACCGAGAACCTCACAGACCTGCACCTTGAAGGCTATAAAAAGATGATGAATGTGGCTATCAAAGAGTTCCCAAACTTTAAAGTAATTGCAAGCACACTCCGCACAGTTAAGACGGCAACCATAAACGATTGGTCGGCAATTTGCATGATTGATGGCGAGGTATATGAGGGAAGTCATCTTAAAGACCTTGAAATTCTTGACCGTGTTGGTGGTGGCGACAGTTTTGCGTCCGGGCTTATTTACGGACTGATAAATGGCTTTGACCCGCAAAAGGCTCTAGACTACGGCATTTGTCACGGTGCGCTCGCAATGACAACGCCGGGCGATACGTCAATGGCGAAACTGAAAGAAGTTGAAAATCTCGTAAAAGGCGCAGGAGCGCGTGTGGATAGGTAAGGGAAGTGCCATAACCACTAACAGTTACAGCACTTTACACATTGGTGCGCGGAGCCGGACTCGAACCGGCACGTGCGTATTGCACACTAGAACCTGAATCTAGCGAGTCTACCAATTCCACCACCCGCGCACATAAATCCACCAAATTATAACAAACCCAAAATCCCTTGTCAAGCACGGCGTTATGATGTATACTACTCCACATGAAAGACATAATCAAAACAGAAAAGTTGGGGTTCTCTTATTACGGCGAAGACGGCACCGTGGCACAGAAGGTACTCGACAGGCTTGATATAGAGATAGAGCAGGGGACATTTGTAGTCATAATCGGGCATAACGGCTCGGGTAAGACAACACTGGCAAAACATTTCAACGCAACACTCCTGCCAATGGGCGGAAAAGTCTACGTAGAAAACATGGACACATCGGACGAAAACCTCATGATTGAAGTGCGCCGCAGGGTTGGCATGGTTTTTCAAAACCCGGACAACCAAATTGTAGCAACAGTTGTCGAAGAGGACATAGCCTTTGCCCCTGAAAACCTCGGCTGCCCACCGGAAGAAATACGCCGCAGGGTAGATGAAGCACTCAAAATAGTCTCAATGTATGAATATCGCAAACATGCTCCGCACCTGCTATCAGGCGGACAAAAACAGCGCATAGCCATAGCAGGGGTACTTGCCATGCGCCCAAAATGCATAGTATTCGACGAACCAACAGCAATGCTCGACCCCGGAGGGCGGGAGAGTGTCGTAAAAATAATGCACGAACTCAAAGAAAAACATGGAGTAACAGTCATTTTAATAACTCACCACATGGACGAAGCGATAAACGCAGACAGGATTATTGTCCTCTCCGACGGTGAAATCCTAAAAGACGGCAAACCAAAAGAAGTGTTTAAAGACATAGAAACCCTACGAAAAGCCGATTTAGAAATCCCCGAAACAGCAAAGCTGCTCCACACCCTAAACGCCGAAGGGTTCAGTCTACCAACCGACGCCCTGACAATAGACGAATGCGCAGCAGCGATACACAAAGCGCTACCGTAGGGGCGACCATCCTCGATTGCCCGCAAAGCCTTTGCCACACTTGTTAATATCCAAAGCAAGGAGACCTCAATGCCACTGATTGAAACCCAAAACCTAACACACACCTACAGTATCGGCACGCCGTTTGAACGTGTCGCAGTCAACAATGTAAATTTCACTGCAGAAAAAGGCGAATACATAGGCATAATCGGCGCAACAGGCTCAGGAAAATCCACATTCATTCAGCACCTAAACGGACTGCTAAAGCCCACAGCAGGCACGATATATTATGACGGCACAGACATACATGAGTCAAAGAAATTCACAAGAGAAGTGCGGTTCAAAATAGGACTGGTGTTCCAATATCCTGAGTACCAACTCTTTGAAACCACAGTGTTTGATGACATAGCGTTCGGACCGAAAAACATGGGACTCACAGAGGAAGAAGTAAAAGAACGCACCTTAGAAGCGGCGGGATTTGTAGGATTGGGTGAATCATTCATGCAAAAATCCCCGTTTGAACTGTCAGGCGGTGAAAAGCGGCGTGCTGCAATAGCCGGAGTTATAGCCATGCGGCCCGAAATCCTCATACTCGATGAGCCGACAGCAGGACTTGACCCCGGTGGTCAAAGCGAGATAATCAAGAATATAAAAACCTACAAAGAGGCGCACAACGCCACAATAATTTTAGTAACCCATAACATGGAAGAAATAGCAAAAAACGCTGAGCGGATAGTTGTGCTAAACAAAGGTGAGGTAACGCAAGACGCGTCTCCCGCTGAAGTGTTTGTAAACTCAGAAAAGCTAACAAACCTAGGACTCGCAGCTCCAAAAGCCACATTAATAGCAGAACGCCTGCGAGCAAGCGGAGTAGACCTAAAGCAAGAAATATACACGTTGGAGCAGTTAAAAACAGAGATAATAAGGCTGAAGCAAGGCGCAAAAAGAGGTAATCAAAAAAATGCTTAAAGACATCACTTTAGGGCAATACTTTCCGGGTGAAACCATTGTCCACAGGCTCGACCCCCGCTTTAAGTTAATACTGATGATGACCTATATAACCTCCCTTTTTTTGGCGAGTGGAATTTTTGCCTACATATTTATGTTCGTGATACTCGTCACCTGCCTTGCAATATCGAAAATAAAACCAAGAGCCGTATTTAAAGGATTGCGCCCGGTATTCATCATAATCATATTCACGGTAGTGCTGAACATATTTTTTATACAAGGCGAAACAATCCTGTTTGAGTGGCGGTTTATAGTAATAACACTAGAGGGCATACAGCAGGCAGGGTTTATGGCGACACGCCTGATGATGCTCATTATAAGCACATTTCTATTGACCTATACAACTTCACCCATAGCGCTCACCGATGCGATTGAAAGAATGCTGGGACCTCTCAAAAAAATACGAGCGCCCGTCCACGAATTCGCAATGATGATGAGCATAGCACTCAGATTTATCCCGACACTGATTGAAGAGACAGATAAAATAATCAGCGCTCAACGCTCAAGAGGGGCAGATTTTGAAACAGGCGGAATAGTGAAAAAAGCCAAAGCCGTCCTCCCTATAATAGTGCCGCTGTTCATAAGCGCATTCAGAAGAGCAGACGAACTGGCGACCGCCATGGAAAGCCGCTGTTACCACGGTGGCGAAGGAAGAACCCGAATGAAAGTCCTGAAAGCCACCCCAAAAGACTATTTTGCGCTACTAATAGGAGCCGCAATAGTGGCGGTAATAATATTCCTGCGATGAAATTCCACCGAGGTGAAAATGAAAAACATTGCCCTGAAACTGACATTTGTAGGTACAAGTTACCATGGTTGGCAAATACAAAAAAATGAAAAAACAATAGCCGGCACTTTGGAAGCGGTTCTTGCTGACCTATGTGGTCATGAGGTGAAGCTGGTCGGATGCGGAAGAACAGATGCGGGTGTCCACGCAAAAACCTACTGCGCAAATTTCAAAACAAATTCGACAATACCACTCGAAAAATTGCCGCTTGCTGCAAACGCATTACTCCCACCTGACATAGTGGTAAAGCAAGCCGCGCTGGCTCCCGAGGACTTCAATGCAATACTTTCATGCACAAAAAAACAATACACCTACAGAATCTACAACTCCCGCATAAGAAACCCGTTTGAAGCAAACAGAGCCTACTTCTATCCGCGCCCTTTGGACTTGGAGAAGATAAAACAGGCGGCAAAGCACTTCGTAGGCACCCGAGACTTCGCCGCAGTACGGTCAGTAGGTACGGAGACAAAAACGACAGTCCGCACAGTGTTTGAGTACGAAGTAGAAGAAAACGCTCCAATTGTCGAATTTCGGGCAACAGCCGACGGCTTTTTGTACAACATGGCAAGAGCAATGGTAGGCACTCTGATATACGTCTCGGAAGGCAAAATAAGCCCCGATGATTTGCCAAAACTGCTGGAACAAAAAGACCGCCGCCTAACAGGCCCGACAGTCCCTGCCGATGGTCTATACATGACAAAAATCCGATATGAGGGGGAAGTCGGTGAGATGTTCAATTAATTTCTTCCCTTTTAGCCGAACCTATGCTATACTGTAGTGTGGTCAAAGTGGTTATTTTTGACGTAAAGTGTAGCGGAAACGATAAGTTTTGAAGCTGGGGCGATGATATGCAAAAGACAAAAAAACGCAGATGGCCTGTCTATATCATAGTGCTTGCGGTACTGGCGGCACTTACTTTAGCAACCGCGCTAATCGTTCATGGCTACACCACGGGTGCGCTGGCACTATTTCCGCGGCGGAGTCCCGTATTCACAGTTCAGGAACTTAATTTCGACGTAGGACGAAACAGAGTGTTTGAAGAGTCAAACGGAGCAATAGCTGCGGCAGGAACATTCGGCATACAAGTGTTAAATGCAGACGGCGAAGAAACTCTGCGAGACACATTTCGGCTCTACACCCCTGCGATAACCGAACACTCGGGGACATTCTTGGCGTTTGATATCGGAGGGACATCTCTTCGGAAATTCACACCAAATCAAGTCCTGCGCGAAGTTAGCACCACAGGGCAAATAGTATCAGCAACACTCAACCAAAACGGCTGGTTCACTGTAGTGACGCAAGAGCCGGGAGCATTCAGAGGTACAGTGCAGGTGTACAACAGCGCAGGAGCTGTAGTATATCGTGTGGATTTAGGGAGTGGATTCCCAATCACAGCAAAACTGTCCGAAAACAACGAAAACTTAGCCATTCTCAACTTGACGAATACAGGAAGCAGGGTTACCTTCTATAACGGCATTAGTGAGGATAAAGAGGATCCTGATTTTTGGTTTGAACTGACCGATACGGTTATATTCGACTTTGAATTTATCACCGGCGACGAAATACTCGCCATATCCACAGAGTCTGTTTTAAGGTCAAGCACCACCGGCGAGAGCGTAGAATTATTCAGCTTCAGGGGTAGACGGCTCGGAAGTTACGCACTTAAGGGAGATTTTATAGCGCTTAACCTATACGACTACGGCGTGGGCTACAGTGGGCAACTCATCACGATAGACCCTGAGGACGGCGCCATAATCGCTCAGAGCAGAGTACATAGAGAAATAATCTCAATGTCTGTAAACTATGGTTGGATTTCAATACTACAGAGCAATGAAATAACATTTTTCAACGAACTCTTGGAAGAATACCTTGCATCGGAAGAGACTGTTATGGCACTGGCAACAAACAGAATCTTGGTGCTCGGGGAAAATGCGGCACTTGCCACGAGCGACAATTCAGCCCTGATAGTACACCGCCTGCAAGAAGATTAGCGTAATAAAACCGCACAGCACCACCACCTGCACCGTATAAATTGGAGGAACACATCAGTTGATTAGCTTTTTCTTAGACATAGCTATTGTCGGAACAGTCGTATTTTGCGGCTGGAGAGGGTACAAAAGCGGACTTATACGCGGAGTGTTCGGCATTGTAGCTCTCATTTTGGCACTATTTGTATCAAATATAGTCGCACAGGCATACTCAGATGACGCAAAAACCTTGCTCCGGCCTTTCGCCAGCGGAATCATCGAATCCACAATGGCAGAGCTTGTCGGTGAGGGCATTCAATACGGGTCGGAGGAGCATAATCCGCTCGTTGATGACCCATCTTTTGCAAGGGCATACACCGCACTGCGTGAGATTGGCTTGCCGGAAGCAGCGGCAACTGCAATTGCAGAGCAGAGCATGATAGCGGAGATATTTGCCGATGGTGAAGGATCGTTTGCAGATGTAGTAGCTGAGCGCCTCACAAGCTCACTTGCGTTCATTGGGGTTTTTACGGTGTCATTTTTACTCATTGCAATTGTATTTGCAGTAATCGGAAACTTGGTTGGAGTGGTATTTTCTCTTCCGGGACTAAGGCTTGTGGACACGATTGCAGGCGCGGCATGTGGATTTGTTAAAGGAATCATCATTGTATATGTGCTTGCGGTAGTCGTCCGATACTTCGGAATTTTAATGTTGCCGGCTTTAGAAGGGACCACGGTTCTGTACTTTATAGTAAACAACAATCCAATTGCAGCGATGTTGGGTGTTTAAAATTCTTATGAGGGTGGTATTTAGGTGAAATCAGTCCCAAACATTTTATCAATATTTCGCATGGTTTTAGTGCCGGTGTTTGTTGTAGTTTTCTTCAACGACCATAGCGAATTTCGGATTTATGCTGTTTTAGTGTTTGGTGTTGCCGGAATCAGCGATATCCTTGACGGCATAATAGCCCGTAAGTTTCAAGCACAGTCAAAACTCGGAAAGATACTTGACCCACTAGCAGATAAACTTATGACATTTGCAGCGATAATATGCATTACAATCACAAGACCGATATTGTTTTGGGCGGTGTGTGTATTCTTTGTAAAAGAACTGCTTATGGGAATTGGTGGGTTGGTTCTGCATAGAAAAGGACACAAAGAACTCCCATCATCAAATGTAATAGGAAAAGCATCAACAGTGACATTCTTTGCAGTATTAATACTACTTATGCTCTTCCAAAATGTGCAAAACTGGGTAGCCATGCTGATGATTTCAGTGGCAATAGGACTTGCACTGGTGGCACTGGCAAGCTATATAGTATCATATTCGAAAATCGTTAAAGAACAAAAGAGAGGCGACACCGACCTATCGGAAGCACCCAAAGGAGACAACTAGTAATGCAACCTTCAATATGTTCAAAATGCAAAAAAAGCCCGGCAGTTATTTTCATAACACGAATTGAAAACGGGAACACAACCAATGAGGGAATCTGCCTCAAGTGTGCCCGTGAACTCAACATCAAACCCGTTGAGGACATCATTAGGAGAATGGGGCTGACAGATGAAGATTTAGAGAGTCTCACAGAAGAGATGATGGAAGCCGTTGGCGGCCTTGAAGCACTGGGTGAACCTGATGATGACGAAATAGAGGACACAATCGATGAGGGGAAAACAGCGACATTTCCATTTTTGAGCAGGCTGTTTGGCGGCCCGGATGACTCATCAACCAGAGATAGCCGCCCCGGCAGAGAGACCAAGGACAAGGACGGCAAAAACGGATCAAAGAGAAGAAAATACTTGGAAAACTACTGCATTTCACTCACAAGAAGAGCAGCAGACAGTAAACTTGATAAAATAGTAGGGAGAGACACAGAGACAGAACGTGTCGTTCAGATTCTGAATCGCAGGCAGAAAAACAATCCCTGCCTCATAGGCGAACCCGGCGTTGGGAAAACAGCGATTGCCGAGGGGCTCTCTCAGAGAATCCACGATGGAGATGTCCCACTAAAACTGCGCAGCAAGGAAGTATACCTGCTGGATTTGACCGCATTGGTCGCAGGCACTCAGTTTAGAGGGCAATTTGAAAGCCGAATGAAAGGTCTTGTCGAAGAAATCAAGACACACGGAAACATAATTCTGGTCATAGATGAAGTACACACCTTAGTAGGTGCAGGTGATGCCGAAGGTTCAATGAACGCCGCAAATATCTTAAAGCCCGCGCTGTCCAGAGGAGAAATTCAAGTCGTCGGCGCAACAACATTCACGGAATACAGAAAGCACATAGAAAAAGATGCGGCACTTGAGCGAAGATTCCAACCCGTAGTCGTCAGCGAGCCTTCAATCGGGGAGTCGGTTGAAATAATCATTGGGATCAAAGGCTATTATGAGTCGTTCCACGGAGTTCACATCTCTGATGAAATGGCAAAACAGGCAGTTATTCTTGCCGAGAGGTACATCACCGACAGATTTTTGCCCGACAAAGCAATCGACCTCATAGACGAAGCATGTTCAGACATGAACCTAAAAAGCGAACTAATCGCAAGAAAAGACGCTATAATAAAAGAAAAAGCAGATTTACAAAAAGAGAGAGATTTAATCCTCTCCGCGCCCGAGGGTAGTGACTATGCAAGGCTCGCCGAAATTCGCAGCCTCGACTTTCGCCTTGCAGACGAACTCAGCCTGCTTGAAAATGAGGGAAGTCCCGCACTCACAATAGACAACTTAGCAAGAGTTATTGAGCTATGGACAAAAATCCCCGCATCAAACATACGTGAGGACGAGTTTAAAAGGCTCTCAGAGCTAAACCTGCGCTTAAAAGAGCACATAATCGGTCAAGATGAAGCAGTAGACAACGTCTGCTCTGCAATAAAGCGAAACAGGGTCGGAATCTCTGCAAAGCGCAAGCCCGCATCGTTCATATTCATAGGGTCAACAGGCGTGGGAAAAACCGAACTGGTCAAAAGGCTCGCACTGGATCTTTTCGACTCACCCGAATCACTCATAAGGCTCGATATGTCAGAATTTATGGAAAAACACTCAGTATCACGCATAATAGGTTCACCTCCGGGATATGTAGGCTATGACGATGCAGGGCAGCTCACAGAGAAAATCCGCCGCAAGCCTTACAGCGTAGTCCTATTCGACGAAATAGAAAAAGCGCACCCCGATGTTATGAACATTCTTTTGCAAATTCTCGACGACGGGCACATCACAGATGCTCAAGGCCGCACCATAAACTTTGAGAACACAATAATAGTAATGACGACAAACGCAGGCAGTGACAGAAAAGACGGCACGGTCGGATTCAACAAAACATCAGACGAACAGGGCAAGGAGAAAGCAGAAAAAGCCCTAAAAGACTTCCTGCGTCCGGAATTCATAAACCGTATAGACGAGATAGTCTATTTCAATCACCTGTCCAAAGAGGCATTTACCGAAATTGCAAGGCTAATGCTAAACGAATTGCGTGATGCAATGGCGGAAAAACACATCGAACTGCACTATGACGAAAACCTTGTCGCCTACCTCACAGACAAAGCCTTTTCACAGACCTACGGTGCAAGAAACCTTCGCAGGCTGATTCAAAAAGAGATAGAAGATATGATAGCAACTGAAATCATATCAAATTATGCAACTCCGCTCCGATATGTTAACCTCTCATCAAATGAGGGAGCTGTGAGTGTTATTTCAAACGCTGAGTGAGCGTATTTTGAATATATTTTCGGCATATTCTGAATAATGTAAACAGGTTGTGAACAATTGCAAAATCAGGACTTTTTGTGCCATTTGATGTTGACTCGGAACTCAAATGGTGCTACTATTTGCATACGATTTTTTTATAGGAAAGGAATGGTCATTTGCCATGAAAAACATGAAAGTATCCGCAAAGCTTATAGTGAGTTTCTTAATCGTTATTTTTTTAGCAGTAGTAATAGGAGTGATAGGAATGGTGGGAATGAGTTCCCTCAATACGGCTCAAAGCAGCTTGTATGGTGAGAACTTGATGGCAATCGAAGCAATGGGCAATTTAAGGGAGCTGTTTGCACATGAGCGCTATACTATGCAAGCGATAATTCTGCACAAAGACGAACCGGAAACCGTCAGCCGCACTATGGCTCAGTTTACGACCTTTGATGCAATTGCAGAGGAAAATTTTGCGCAGTATGATCTGACAATTGTCGACATGTCTCTTGAAGGTGCATACATAGAGGCAAAAGAAACTTGGCTCACAGACTATACTTTTTTGAAGAACCGAGTTATTGACCTCATTAACGAGGGCAGATTTGATGAAGCATATGAGTTATACATAGCAGAGGGAGCGCTGATTATCGACCCGATAACTTCAGGGCTTTCGGAAAGTGCGCTCATAAATCGAAGTTGGGCAACAGATGCCGATGCACAGGGGCATGAGCTTTTTAGTATGTTAACTATGCTCCAAGTGGGCATTTTGGCGGCAGCTATATTAATTGCCGTGTTCCTTGCAATATACATTTCAAGGCTTATAAGCAAGCCGTTGATCGCTCTTTCAGCATTCATGAACAAAGCAGGTACAACAGGAGATATATGTATGTCGCCGGCGGAGCTCAAAGCCATCACAACATACTCGGAAGCAAAAGATGAAATCGGACAGACAATAGCAGACAGTGCAAAACTTGTAGACCATGTCACATACATTTCACAAGAGCTTGAAACTATAGCCGGCGGCAACCTGACAGTCAATGTGAAAAGGCTCTCAGAAAAAGACACAATGGGAAACTCTCTGCACAGCATGGTCGACAATCTAAACAACATGTTTGCAAATATTCAAGTCTCAACAACTCAAGTCGCGGCAGGCTCAAAGCAAGTTGCAGACGGCGCCCAATCATTGGCACAAGGCTCAACCCAGCAGGCAGCTTCAATTGAAGAACTCTCGGCATCAATCAGCGAGATTGCAAGCAAAACAAAAGAAAACGCAGAGACAGCAGGTGAAGCGGCGAAACTCTCAGCGGCAATCAGGGAAAATGCCTTAAAAGGCAGTCAGCAAATGGATGATATGATTATAGCGGTCAAAGACATAAACGAAGCAAGTCACAACATAAGTCAAATCATAAAAACAATCGACGATATCGCATTTCAGACAAACATTCTTGCCCTAAATGCGGCAGTTGAAGCGGCAAGAGCAGGCCAGCACGGAAAAGGCTTTGCAGTGGTTGCAGAGGAAGTCAGAAATCTCGCCTCAAAGAGTGCAGAAGCGGCAAAGGATACGGGAGTGATGATTCAAAACTCCATGAATAAAGCGGAGCAAGGCTCACAAATTGCAGGCAGCACAGCAGAGAGCCTAAAAGACATAGTGGTCGGAATAACCGAGTCAAGCCAGTTAATCTCAGGTATTGCCGAAGCGTCCGACGAACAATCTCAAAGCATTGAACAAATAAACATCGGCATTGACCAAGTTGCTCAAGTTGTGCAACAAAACAGCGCAACAGCCGAAGAATCGGCCGCTGCGTCTGAAGAAATGAGCAGTCAGTCTGCGATTTTGGAAGACCTCATAGCAAGATTCAAACTAAAAGACACAGACGAACTCGGAACACTACTCTCAGGAGCAACAAGGTCACAAAGAATATCAGCACCCGCCGCATCGGAACATAACCATTATTCCCATCTAAACGCAGAAATAGACACCTTCGGCAAATACTAATGAAGCGCAAATGATTTGCAGCGGACTAGCTCTTTCCGCCAAAATTGTAGGGGCGACCGTCCCCGGTCGCCCGCTATTGCAAAATCATACTAACTTACAGAGAGTTCAAACTCTCAGGATTTAAGATCAAAACGGGGCTATCTAAACGCTCGCGTGTAGCGACTTGGCGGATATACTGTGAAGAATGAACAGCATCACCTTCGGCAACAACACCCTCAAGGAAGTTTGTGATGTACTCAACAGAAACGATCTCGTCAACAATCACACCGCGCTTTTTCTCGCCGGTTTCGATGACCATCATCATAACGGGGTCATCTTCATTCTTTTTAGCTGAGACATAATCACCCAAACCAAACAGCGCACGTAAATCAAGCAAGTCAATCATGTCGCCCCTTGATCTTGTTATGCCGGGGCTATGGCTGGGCGCATCAACCATTGGGGTAATTTCGCCGATTATCTCAATTGACAAAACATTTTTGCTGTTGATGCCATATTCTGTCCCATCAACACCAAAAACAATCCAAGGGTAATCGGCCTCTGTGCGCTCATCCTCAGACTCTTCGCCCATAAGCTCACGACGCAGCTCCTCTTTTAACTCATCACGTAATTTGTCAAGATCCTCGACCGAAAGTTCGCTGTTTTTTTTTGCATCACTCATTGGTATTGCCTCCATATCCATAAATTAATTATTCTTAAAGTTGCCATAATGGTAAACCATTATAACATTACTACTAATAAACTTTCAACTAATTTTTCGAATAATTTACAAATTTGTGACATTTAAGTGACTTTTATATGATTTATAAGTTAAAAACACATCAAAAAGCCATCCGCTCAATAAAGCGGTCGTTAAAAAGTGCATTTGCCGACAAATCAATGTACTCACACTTATCCCTAATGTCATAAAGCCGCTCAAGCGCATCTTTTTCAAGAAGTGCTAGCACTGCGCCATCACCTGCGGCGTTGCCCACAGGGTAAGCAACAGGCAGAAGAGTCGTACCAAAGAGACCAATCTGAGCGGCATTTGCAGTATCCAAAAAGCTGCCAATCCCGCCTGCCAGAGACAAAAGGCGGACATCAGACTCCTTTATTCCCGCATAATGGAGCAAAACATCAACACCTGCGGCAATTGCGGCCTTTGCAAGTTGCAGTTTCCGAATATCCTCTGCGGTGATATACGGTGCTGACGCAGGCGCGCTAAGAGGCGCACCGATACTCGGACTTAAAGAGCGTTGCGCTCTGACCGAGTTCATCACGCTGACGTCGGTATAGACGTGAAACTTATCGCCGGAGAGCAGACGTCCGGATTCGTCAACATCGCCCTTGCGGAGCAAACACGCCAGTAAATCAATAAGCCCGGAGCCACAAAACCCCTTGGGTGCACCGCCGCCAATGACCGTAAAACCCATCACGCGCATGTCGCCCGAAAGCTTGACGCGTGAGATAGCACCATCTTCGGCAACCATGCCCATCTCAATTTCCGCACCCTCAAAAGCAGGCCCTGCCGCAGTGGCGCAGCAATAATATGTGCCATTATGCTTAAGTACAATTTCACCATTAGTGCCTATGTCGAGAAACAGAGCGGGGTAATTGATATCTTCAAATCCTGCGGCAAGTAGTCCGGCGGTGATATCACCACCCACAAATGCGGAAACAGCAGGGGTAAAATAAATTTGCGCCTTACGTGAAACTCCTAAGTCTCGCCAAGCGGGAAAATTGTCGCCAAATAAACTGTGCGGCGTAAACGGCGCTGTACCCATACAATCAGGCGAAAAATCTGCAAGCAAATGTTGCATGACAGTATTTCCCGCAATAGATACCCTCTTGATCTTTTGCGAGTTTATTTTTGCATACTCACACGCCTCAGCGAGCATAGAACTTATCTGCGTACAAATCAGCTCAGTCAGAACAGTGTGTCCATTTTTCATAGAATACTCAATCCTGCTCGTGACATCAGCACCATAACGGGCTTGCTCATTTACCCTACTCAAAGTTGCAAGTTTTTTACCTGATACTATATCAACAAGATGGAGGACAACCGTAGTAGTGCCGACATCAACAGCAACACCCGGAACAATTCTAGACATAAACCCCCTCCTAACTTTTTTAAAATTATAATTATTCAGCCTCTCCCCCGTCATTCTGCGAAAAGTCACAGAATCCACAGAGGAAAATAAAAAACGAACCCCAAGCCGTCCCCTACACTACATCTCCAAACAGCGACCAGTTGTTGCAATGCGAAATCTTTGCATCGGCAAAACTTCCCACAAGGGTCGGCTCGCCCAAAAGGTGCACGAGCCTGCCTCCATTGGTGCGCGCACGGAGCGGATATTCCGTGCCTTTTGCCTCGCCATCAACCAGAACACGGACAGTTTTACCGATATACCCCTCATGCTTACGCTCGGAAATCTCATTTTGCAAATCGACAAGCTTTTCAAACCAAACCTGCTTTTCTGTTCGAGACATATCATCGGGAAAATCTGCCGCAGGTGTGCCTGGTCGCTTTGAATAAATAAACGTAAACATAGCATCAAAATCAGCTTTTCTGATGAGATCCAGTGTCTCCAAAAAATCCGCCTCAGTCTCGCCCGGAAAACCGACAATAACATCGCTGGTCAAGACAATATCAGGCATAAGGTCCTTGGCGCGAGAAACTTTTTCAAGATAACTCTCCTTGGTATAGCCTCGATTCATGAGCTCTAAAATGCGGTCACTCCCCGCCTGAAACGGTAGGTGAATATGTCGAGCCGCTTTCTCACACTCTGCCATAGCCAAAAATAGTTCATCCGAAGCATCCTTGGGGTGGCTTGTCATAAAACGAATCAAAAACTCGCCATCTATCTCGTTGATAGCTCGAATAAGAGTGGCAAAATCATGCGACCCTGCATCAATATCCGATTTAAACGAGTTGACATTCTGCCCAAGCAAAGTGATATCCTTTGCGCCGCTCAGAACAAGCCTGCGAGCCTCATCCACAATCACCGAGAAACTGCGGCTGCGCTCACGCCCGCGCACATACGGGACAATGCAATACGAGCAATAATTGTCGCAACCATACATAATGGGAAGCCAAGCCTTCACCCCATTGTCACGGTGAAGCGGAAGCCCCTCATGAATCTCACCTTCGACATCATCGTCGATAAAGACACGATTTTTTTCATTTCGCACACGCTGCAAAAACTCAGGAAAACGCCAAATTTGACTCGGCGGGAAAACAAGGTCAACATGCTTATACGACTCACGAATGGTGTCCACAGTCTCAGGCACAGCTGCAAGACAGCCACAAAATACGACGACCTGGCGAGGGTTAGCCGTTTTGGTGTGGATAAGCGCACCAACATTTCCTAAAACACGGGTCTCAGCCTTTTTCCGCACAGCGCACGTATTTAAAATCGCAACATCGGCAAGATTTTCGTCCTTGGTGATACCATACCCCATCTCAACGAGCATACCACGGAGTTTTTCACTATCGGATTCATTTTGCTGGCAACCATACGTATCTACATACCCAAGCGGTTGCTCAGCAAGAGACAGCGAAATCTCCCGCAGTTCCTGCATTATCTCAATCTGTCGCTCCATATCGGGAACAACAGCCTCTTGCCTTTTGCTCACAAACTCTCCACCTCTTAGAAGTTCTCACATTTAAATGAAATTAATTATTATCCATTTAACCCGAAAATATACGTCCTGTCAAGCACCATAATAACAAAAAAATATAAAAAAACGAGCAAACACTCCACCACTTGCACAAGACCGCAAAATATGCTATAATCTTACCCAACTTGCACAAGCTGAGAGGTGGTTATCGCCAAATGAAAAAATTGGTTATCGACTTACGTGTAGTCAGAAATAACCTTAGAGAAATAAAAGATCGCGCAGAAGGCGTAACCGTCTATGTTGACCTCAGTGCAAATGCCGGAGGCATGGGACTTCTGCCTGTTGCACGATTTCTTAAAGACGAGGGAATAAAACACTTCATAGTCTCTGACACGGGAGATGCAAAACTCCTGCGCCAAAACGATTTCATAAAAGAGCGTCTTATGATGCTACGAAGCACCGCAGACCCCAATGAAATAGCAGAGCTTCTACGCTATGGCGTTGTCTGCACCGCAGGCTCATATGATGCCGCTGTCGCAATAAACGGCATAGCGGAAGCAAACAATTTAGTCGCAGATATTCAGGTGAAAATCGACACAGGAGTTGGAGTCTATGGATTTCAATACACAGAACCCGATAAAGTAGCGGCAATCTACAACTACATGTCAAGCCTCAACGTAGTTGGCACGTTCACAACATTCTCCGCATCATGGAGGAACAAAAAGCAGACATTTGCTCAACTGGACAGATTCAACACGGCGCTTGACAGAATCATAGAAATGGGTCATGAACCCGGCTCAGCACACGCAGTAGACTCAGCGGCACTTTTTAAATATGACATCGAACTAATGGATGCCGTACAAATAGACACAGCCCTCTCAGGAAGAATTCCGGGAAAACCCGTCAAAGGCCTCTCAAAAGTCGGATACATCGAAGCGGGAATTGAAGAAGTGGTCTGGTTCCCAAAAGGACACTCCATAGGTGCAGAACGAGGATTTGTCACCAAAGCCCCAACGAAAATCGCAATCCTTTCGGTCGGCTACTATCACGGATTTGGCGTGGACAGATACATAGTAGAGAGAAGCCTTTTTGACATAATGCGTTGGCGCAGACGTAAAACTTTCGTTAGAGTGAATGGGCAAAATGCAAGAATCCTCGGAAGCGTCGGTCTAATGCACACAATGATTGACGTAACAAACATAAACTGCACAGTAGGCGACATAGCAATACTTGACGTAGATCCCGCAAACGTAAAAGGTCTCCCAATAGAATATCGCTGACCATACTTTAATCATGGTCGTTTTCGGAGGTGCCTAAAGATTTCTGAAAGGAATGGTCATTGATGTGCCTAAAATAATTCAATTAGACCAACATGTTGCTGACCTCATAGCGGCGGGCGAAGTGGTTGAGAGACCTGCATCTGTAGTTAAAGAACTTCTGGAAAACTCCATAGATTCAGGTGCCGGAATAATCACCGTTGAAATAGCCGGCGGAGGAATGAAGCATATCCGAGTCACAGACAACGGGTCGGGAATGGCTCCGGAGGACACCGAAACAGCCTTTTTGCGCCATGCCACAAGCAAGCTGAGCGATGCAAGAGGGCTTGAAGCAATAGGTACTTTGGGTTTCAGAGGAGAAGCGCTTGCGGCAATAGCGGCAGTTTCAAAAATAGACATGCAAACCCGCCAAGCAGAAAGCAAAGAGGGCACTCTGCTAAAGCTCGAAGCGGGAAAAGTCATAAACAAAGCACCTGCAGGATGTCCTGAAGGCACCACAGTTACAGTAAAAGACCTGTTTTTTAACACCCCTGCAAGATTAAAATTCATGAAATCCGACCGTGCAGAAGGTTCGGCAGTATCGGCAGTAGTTTTGCGCATAGCCCTCTCAAGACCCGATATATCAATACGTTTTATCAAAGACAATAAACAAGAATACCACACTCCGGGCGATAGCAAGATTGACTCCGTCATCTACAGCCTGTTGGGAAGAGAACTAAAGTCAGGGTTTATAAGTGCAGAAAGCGCAGATGAAACCATATCGGTCAAAGGATATGTCTCAAAGCCCTCCGAAGCCAGAGGCAACAGAGGATACCAGTTCTTCTTCGTAAACGGAAGAATAATTAAATCACAGCTACTACAATCAGCACTGGAGCAAGCATACCGAAACATACTCCCAAGCGGACGCTTCCCGTCATGCGTCCTATACATAGAGTCCGGACTAAACACCGTAGACGTAAACGTCCACCCTGCAAAAACAGAAATAAAATTCGTCTCAGACAAGCAGTTCTACGACGGAGTACACTACGCAACCCTAGGCGCACTTGAAAAAGACGCAAGACAGGGGGGCAGCTCCTCTGCCTTACAAGAAAACCCACACCCAGCCGCTTCGCCCACGCAAAACTACCGTAGGGGCGATTATCAATCGCCCGCTGACGTAGGATACGATCACAAGCCAAACTCGACAAAGACATTCCAAACTCTGGGAGTCGAAGAGTTTAGCAAAATCTACAAAACGCCACCAAGGCAGGGAGCAAGACAGGGGGACGGTTCCTCTGTCTCATATCCACCCTCCACCCCCGCACCAATATTCACCCCGGCAAACACCTCACTCCTGCCCCAAAGTCCCTACCGCATCATAGGCGAAACTATGTCGATGTATATAATCGTAGAGCAAGATGAAGCAGTCCTTTTCATAGACAAACACGCAGCTCACGAACGGATCCACTTCGACGCACTACGCGGGAAAAACTATAAGCCAATGTCAGAATCCCTGCTAATACCTGTAATTTGCCGCCTTGGTCACGAAAATGCGGCAACTATGCTTGAATCAGCAGACCTGTTGGACGACTTAGGTTTTACAATAGAAAGTTTTGGCGAGGATCAAGTGGCAGTCAGGTACATTCCCGCAGAAATTGAAATTGACGATACAGAACAGACTCTTTCCGAAATCTGCGAAAAACTAAAGCAGAGCGGCATTGCAGAGACCGAAAAAAGAGACAACATATATAAGACAATTGCCTGCAAAGCGGCGATAAAAGCCGGTCGTTCATCTGAGCAAAAAGAACTCGAAAAACTTGCAGAAAAAGTGATGTTCGGCGAAATAACCCACTGCCCGCACGGGCGACCACTGGTATATAAATTGTCAAAAAACACGCTGGACAAAAACATGGGGCGTGTGTAGGGGGCGGGTAAATGCTAATAGTTATCACAGGTCCAACCGCCACAGGAAAAACAGCCCTTGGTATACAGCTTGCAAAACAGCACGACGGGGAAATAGTCTCCGCAGACTCAATGCAAATCTACAAATATATGGACATAGGAACGGCAAAACCCACGCCGGAAGAGCAAAAAAGCGTTCCCCACCACATGATAGATGTGGTGCCGCCATGGGAAAACTACTCAGTGGCACGCTATGTAAAAGAAGCGACAACCATAATCGACGACATAATAAAAAGAGGCAAAAAGCCTATAATTGTCGGTGGCACGGGATTATATATAGATTCCCTGCTCTCCGGCAGAGAATTCGCCCCCAAAGGCGACGAAAAACTCAGAATTGAGCTGGAAGAGCGTTACGAAAAAGTCGGCGGCGAAGAAATGTTAAGCGAGCTAAAAAACATAGACCCCATAACCGCAGAGAGGTTATCTCCAAATGACAAAAAAAGAATTGTTAGGGCACTCGAAACGTTTATAGTTACCGGAAAAACAAAAGAGCAACACGATGAAGAGACGAGAAAAATCCCGCCCCGATACAAGGCACAAAAGTATGCTCTTATATATGACGACAGAGCCGTACTATACGATAAAATAGACAAACGCGTAGATAATATGATAAAATCAGGTTTAGAGCAAGAGGTAGAGAACCTGCTCAAAATGTGCAAACCCTTTGAAAGCGAACTTAACAAAGGCAGGAAACCCACGGCAATGAAAGCCATCGGCTACAAAGAATTGACCGAAACAATCAACGGAAACGTGCCCCTATCCGATGCAATAGAAACAATCAAAATGGAATCGCGCCGCTACGCAAAGCGCCAAATGACATGGCTACGCCGCGACAAAACCATAGTAAAACTATCCCCCCAACTCTGTCATTCTGCGCAAGTCGCAGAATAACGTGAAGTAGACTAGGAGAAAAAGCAATGAAGCGCAGTGACTTTTTCATACGGCTCACAACAGGTGTGTTGTTCCTTGCCATAACAACCTACATAGGTGTGTATTTGTTTGAAGCGATAACAAACACCCTCGTCACCGAGCCGGCAATACGTTATACAGTTGAAGAAACTCTTCCCGTTGCGGGATTCATAGTCCGCACGGAGACAGTGCTTTACGATTCCGGCACAGGGGCACTGTCCGTTGTCGGCGAGGGCGAGCGAGTTGGAGTAGGGCAGACCGTCGCGATTGAATTCATGACAGCACAGGCACTTGATATAGCAAGTGAAATACGCTCGCTCAACATGCAAATAGCGCAGCTCGAATCGGATCGTAATGTGACGGATACAGAGCATCTTGGAACGATGATTGAACTCTCTGCAGCGGTCAATGTGATGAACTTGAGACGGCTGGAAGAGCTTTCGATGAACATCGAGACGACACTTTTTGACGTGACATCAGACTTGGCTGAGCTGCAAAGTCGCCGACAAGAACTGGAGCTCCGCGGAGTCGGAACGAGAGAGATAGTTGCACCGGTCAGCGGAACGTTTACACAAGTCGTAGATGGCTTTGAGCACATCACACCTGCGATGTTAGACGGCATAGGCCCTTCGCAGCTCAAAGAATTATTCCAATCTCCTGCACAGGCAAGCGGTACGGGCAAACTCATTACAGCTTTCAAGTGGTATTTTGCTGCAATAATGAATAGCTATGATGCAGCTCAGCTCAGCACGGGCAGCAGGTATCCCGTTTCGTTCTCAGGAGCGTTTCAAGGCGAAATTGAAATGCTGGTGGAGCATATTAGCAGACGAGAAGGTGATCAAAGTTTAGTGATTTTATCAAGTGACCGAAATATTCACGATGTGGCATCACTCCGTGAAGCCGCCGCAGAGATAATAACGAATGTTACAACAGGCATACGAGTACCGAAAACTGCCGTCCATCTCGATGAAAACAGAGATACCTTTTTGTTTCTGCAAACATCAGCGTATGCAGAGCGAGTTAACATCGAAATATTAGGTGAGGCAGGCGACAGCTTCATAGTCAGAGATGGCGTTGAAACCGGAAGTCCGCTCAGAGTTGGCTCAACCATAATATCAAGAGGAAATAACTTATATGATGGCAAAGTAGTAGGGTAGAACATGATAAAAGAAAATATACTTCGCATCCGTGAGGAAATCGCAAAAGCGGCGGAGATTTCAGGGCGAAAGCCGGAAGACATAACCCTCGTGGCGGCATCAAAGACAAAACCCACGGATTACATCAAAGAGGCAATAGCCGCCGGGGTCGATGCAGTCGGTGAGAATAGAGTTCAAGAGATGATGGAAAAACATGATGAAGGTGCATATCAAGGCGCCCCCCTGCATTTTATTGGGCATCTGCAATCAAATAAAGTGAATAAAGTAGTCGGGGTCTGCGATCTGATAGAATCTGTCTCATCAAAAAGGTTGCTTGAGCAAATCGGCAGACGAGCAGAAGCTCTGGGAATCACCCAAAATGTGCTTTTAGAGGTAAATGTTGGCAAAGAACCGCAAAAAACAGGAATTATTCCCGAAGAGACGGAAGAAACCCTTGAATATGCTTCGCACATTAGAGGAATCAAGGTAAGCGGGCTAATGGCAATTCCACCTTTTTTTGAAGAAAATGAAAAAAATTGTTACTATTTTGACATAATGTTTAAGCTTTTTGTTGACATGAGCGCAAAAAAATACGATAATGTCTCTGTACGATTATTATCTATGGGCATGAGTGACACTTACATAGATGCAATCCGATATGGCTCAAATATGGTTAGGGTAGGGTCGGCAATCTTCGGATATCGATAATACACTGACCACTTCAAACTAAGGGAGGTCTCTCGATTTGGGATTATTCAATGAACTAAAAAGGCTGACAAAGCCATATGATGACGAGGAGGACTTTGAAGACTTTCAGCCAAAGATGACTGATGAATTGCCCCTCACCCCAAAAACTCCCGCACAGGCTAGAAGCACGTACGGTGGTTTTGAGGAACAAAAACTCAATAACAATAAAGTTGTCAACATACATGCGACAGCACAGCTTAAAGTCGCACTGTTTAAGCCTGAACGCTTTGAAGCCGCCGCAGAGATAGCGGACAACCTGCGCGACCGTCACACAGTTGTACTAAATTTAGAGCAGACGAACAAAGACATAGCCCGCAGGCTTGTAGACTTTCTCAGTGGTGTTGCCTATGCCCAAGAAGGTAAAATAAAAAAAGTAGCGGTGAATACGTACCTCATCACCCCATATAATGTCGACCTACTGGGCGACTTAATAGACGAACTCGAAAATAACGGTCTGTACTTCTAACTTTCCATGGCAGGAAAGTTGCCGAGAGAACCCATAAAACACAAGCCGAAAGGACTGAAAGTATATGCTGACTCCACAAGACATTACAGAAAAAGGTTTTAACAAGGTTCTTGTCAATGGTTATGACATGGGCGAGGTCGATGACTTCCTCGAAGCAGTGACCGAAGACTACAGTGCGCTGTATAAAGAAAATGCCATTTTAAAAGGCAAACTCAAAGTCTTGGTCGAAAAAGTTGAGGAGTACCGCACGACAGAAGATGCCATGAGAATGGCTCTGCTCACAGCGCAACGCATGGGTGATGAAATAACCACTGAGGCGAACAAAGCAAGAGATGAAATGCTTCAGACCACAGAAAAAGAAGTAAAAGAAAAACTTTCAGAGACAGCAAAACGTGTCGCTGACGAAGAAATGCGCCTTGTAGCGGCATCAAATGAAACTGCCAAGTTTATAGAGCTTTCGCAAGCAATACTACGCAAACACTCAGAATTTCTCAAAAAACTCGAAACCGCACACCGCACAGTCAAACCGAAAAAAGGTGCGGCGCAAGCTCCTGCAAAAGCGTCGTCAAAAGGATCTCAAAAGCAGGCACCTCAACAGGCAGCCCATTACCCGGCTGCGGCGGAACCTCCGCCCCCACCACCACCCCCGCCAATGCAACCTCCGCAAGCTCCACCTCCGCCCCCACCTCCACCGCAAAATCCAGCTCCGGCAGATCTTGCGTTTGACAGTATTGCGGCAGAAATAGGTAATGCAGTTGCACATATTACTCAAGATGGTCCCGAGGTGGTTCATCCACAGGAGCAGCAGTCGCCAACAATTAGCACACCCGTCACAGGGGAAGTCCCGCAATCCCTATTCCCACAAGACGAAGAGCCGATTAAGCTATACACCCCCGAAGATAATGTGGAGCACACTTCCCCCAGGCCTAAGTTCGACTTCGACGACTTAAAATTCGGTGCAAACTTTGAAACCGAAGACTAACAGGCGCGAAGCGCACCAATTACTTTATTACCGCAAATCCGTAGGGGACAGGCTTGCCTGTCCCGCCGACCTCACATATACGAAAGGATAGTCCAAAATAAATGTCCTCTGATTACAACTCAACAATCCTACTTCCAAAAACAGAGTTCTCAATGCGAGCCGGACTTCCAAACAAGGAGCCTAAGTTGCTCGAAACATTCTATGAGAATAAAATCTACGAAAAACTAATGAAAAAAAACGAGGGGAAACCCTCGTATATTCTGCATGACGGACCGCCGTTTTCAAATGGAGACATCCACATAGGCACAGCGATGAATAAAACACTTAAGGACATCATAGTGCGCTATAAAAACATGGCAGGTTATCATTCTCCATACACCCCCGGCTGGGACAACCACGGAATGCCAATCGAAAGCGCAATTATAAAGAAAAACAAACTCGACAGAAAAAAAATGTCAATACCTGAGTTTAGAAATGCCTGCGGAGCTTTTGCCTCAGACTATGTAGACAGGCAACGCGAGCAATTTAAGCGTCTCGGTGTAATTGGCGATTGGGAAAATCCCTACCTGACAATGGCGCCGTCATTTGAGGCAGAAGAAGTCCGTGTATTTGGAAAAATGTATGAAAAGGGGTACATATACAAGGGCTTAAAGCCTGTTTATTGGTGCCCTAACGACGAGACGGCACTTGCAGAGGCAGAGATTGAATATGCAGACGCCCCCTGTAAGCCGATATATGTAAAGTTCAAAATAACCGACCCCAAAGGAGTTTTAGATGGCGTAGAAAATGCCGATAACGCATATGTTCTAATTTGGACGACAACAGCGTGGACACTACCCGGCAATGTGGCGATAAGCATGGGACCAAAAATTGAATACTCACTGTGCAGAGTTGGAGATGAAGTTCTTGTTTTAGCCACAGACTTAGCAGAAACTGTCTTTGAAAAAACAGGCGTAAAAGACTATACGGTTTTGAAAAAACTACCCGGAAGCGCATTTGAACGAGTGGAGACAAAGCACCCGTTTTACGATAGAGTTTCTCTGGTGATTCTTGGCGACCACGTTACAGTCGATGCAGGAACCGGAGCGGTTCACACAGCCCCCGGCCACGGTGTGGACGACTTCAATGTCTGTCGTCAATACAAAGAATTGCCGATGTTCACTCCGGTCAACTCCCGCGGAGTTATGACAGAAGAGGCACTGCAATACGAGGGGCATCACTACTCAAAAGTTATAGATGTTATCATAGATGACCTGAGAGCAAGTGGAGCACTCTTTGCCGAGGAAGAGATAACCCACTCATATCCACATTGTTGGAGATGCAAAAAGCCCATAATTTTCCGTGCAACGGAGCAGTGGTTCGCATCGGTTGACGCGATGAAAGAAACCGCAATCAATGCATGTGAAGAAATAGAATGGCTGCCTAAATGGGGTAAGGATCGCATGATACAAATGCTCGCAGAGCGCAGTGATTGGTGCATATCCCGCCAGCGTCACTGGGGACTGCCTATTCCTGTTTTCTATTGTGAAAAATGCAACAAGCCCATTTGCACACCTGAGACGATAGACGCAGTAGCAAAGCTGTTTGGTGAAAAAGGCTCAAACACATGGTATGAGATGGAGCCGAAAGAACTTTTGCCGAGCGGGTTTAATTGTCCACACTGCTCCTCAACCACATTTAGCAAGGGCTCAGACACGCTTGATTGTTGGTTTGACTCAGGCTCCACCCACGCAGGAGTTCTCACAAGCGGTGTATTTAATGGTCTCAAATTCCCGTCAGACCTCTACATAGAGGGCAATGACCAATATCGAGGATGGTTTCAATCCGCCATGCTCACAAGTATAGCGGCAAATGGAGTTGCACCATATAAAAGAGTAATAACGCACGGTTGGACTGTTGACGGCGAAGGTAAGGCAATGCACAAATCGCTCGGAAACGCAGTTGCACCCGATGAAATAATCAAAGACAGCGGAGCAGACCTGCTTAGGCTCTGGGTTGCTTCATCAGACTACAAAGTTGACACCCGTGTTTCCAAAAACATTATCAAGCAACTCTCAGACATATATCTCAAAATCCGCAACACAGCAAGATTCATACTCGGAAATCTCGGTGATTTTGACACGAACAACCTAGTGCCCGCAGAGCAAATGCCTGAGTTAGACCGCTGGGCGCTCTCCACACTAAGCAAGTTAACCGAATCTGTTATGGCAGCATACGACCGCTACGAATACCACACAATATACCATGCAATCCACAATTTTTGTACGGTCGATATGTCGAATTTTTACCTTGACATCATCAAAGACAGATTGTACTGTGATGAAAAAGACGGACTCTCACGTCGAAGCGCACAGACAACAATATACCTAATCCTTGATGCCGTGGTGCGTATGCTCACACCGATTCTTGCTTTCACCGTGGAAGAAATTTGGACGTACATGCCGCACCGTGAGGGAGTAGACACTGAGAGCGCACTTCTCAATCCAATGCCTCAGCCTACGCCCGGTCTCAGGTTTTCATCTGAACTCGAAGAGCGTTGGAATAAACTGATAAAGCTGAGAAATGACGTAAACAAGGCACTCGAAATCGCAAGAAACGAAGAAACCGACCAAGATAAAAAAATAGGAAAATCACTCGTAGCAGAAGTGGAGATATTCTTCACAGACGAGGCAAAAAAAGAGTTTAAAGCAATAGCGGACTTAGAGCTACACGATTTGTTCATCGTGTCAGCAGTAAAAATAAGTGAAGGCAAAGGCGAAGGTCACGATTCAACCGAATTTTCCGGAGCGACCATCAAAGTCAAGTTGAGTGAAGCACCCGAATGCTCCCGCTGTTGGAAGCGTGACGAAAAAGTCGGAACATTAGCCGACCACCCAACCCTATGCCCCCGCTGCCACGACGTAATTAAAAAAATGTAGGGGCGATTATCTAATCGCCCGCCAATACCGTAAACGAACCAACAATGTAGGGGCGACCGTCCCCGGTCGCCCGCTCATACCGATTCCACCGCACCTACATGAAAGGAACCATATTCATGCTAATATTTGTATTTTCTGCGCTAATCGTTGTGCTGGACCAGTTCATAAAACACTATATAGTGAGAACGCTTGAGATCGGCGAAAGAGGTCCCGAAATAATTCCGGGCATACTCGGCTTGACCAGGTGGGAAAACGACGGGGCAATGCTTAATATCCTCTCAGGTCAACAATGGTTACTTGCAGGAATTGCATTTGTTGTCTCCATTGCACTTGTTATGATATTACTCAGATATAACGATGGGTTCTGGGGTTCTTTAGGGCTTGCCTCCGTTCTTGGCGGAGCAATCGGCAATCTGGTAGACAGAGTATTTAACGATGGCGCAGTAGTAGACATGTTCAGAACACTCTTCATAAGCTTTCCGATATTTAACATTGCCGATATATTCATAACTCTCGGATTTGCAACATTCCTTGTGCATTTTATAGCCCTCTCAATTCGTGAAGCAAAGGGAGAAAAAGCGCATGTAGAGGGTGATGAATATGACGATGAGGAGTATTACGAGGAAAATTATGAAAATGACTACAGTCAACAAGGTCAAAATCAAGGATATGATGAGTTTCCGGATACAGGCACAATAATCCCGCCACAGGCGCACCACCAAGCAGACGTAGCACAGGGAGCATCATACCAGCAATATGGCACTCCGGATATGCAGCCGACAATCGCAGAGTACCCACCCAATGAAGTATACACACCACAGTCTCCGCAAGTAACTCAATCTTCAGAGCAACACTACGCCCCCACTCAGCCGCATTATGAGCCGGAGAATCAGCATATACCCAAAGAAAACTACCAAAGCCCTTATCAAAGTCCATATCAGCCAACCGAACATGCCTATACGCAAACTGACATGTCGCAGTCGGAAGAGCTAGATTCAACCACAGACGTAACACCGGACTTTAACTACACGTATGACGAGCTGGGCTTAGATTTAGATTTAGACATCGACTTCAGCAACGCAGAAGACTACGATGTAGACGCACTACTCAGAGAATACGGCATAGACGATGATGTATAAAAAAGAAACCATTATATGCGATAAAGGCGGGGAAAGATTAGATGTCTACCTCGCCTCTAAACTATCCCTGCTCACAAGAAATATGGTACAAAAATTAACCGCTGAGGACCGCATCAGTCTAAACGGTAAACCCATAAATAAAAATCACAGGACAGCAGAGGGTGAAGTCTACGAAATAGAGATACCCGAACCGGAAAGCACAGACACAACTCCGCAGAAAATAGCCCTAAACATAATCTACGAAGACACCGATTTAATAGTGATAGACAAACCAAAGGGAATGGTCGTCCACCCGGCACCCGGACACTCCGATGGCACGCTTGTTAATGCCCTGCTGCACCACTGCGGCGACAGCCTCTCAGGTATTGGCGGCACAAAACGCCCCGGCATAGTACACCGCATAGACAAAGACACATCAGGACTGATAATAGTCGCGAAAAACGATAAATCACACATGTCGCTGGCTGCACAGCTTCAGGAGAGAACCCTGATAAGACAATATGAATCAATAGTTTGCGGCATAATAAAAAATGATACAGGAAGCATAGACGCACCCATCGGCAGGCACCCAAAAGATAGAAAAAAACAGGCAGTCACGGACAAAAATTCAAGAAAAGCCTTGACCCATTATGAAGTGATAGAGCGCTACGCACGCCACACTCACATCAGGTGCCACCTCGAAACAGGGCGCACGCACCAAATAAGGGTACATCTCGCATACATGGGACACCCTGTTTTGGGTGATATGGTGTATGGCCGAAAAAAGCCGGAACTCGGACAAAGCACACAGTGCCTGCACGCAAGATATTTGAGCTTTATTCATCCGGACTCAAGGGAAAAAGTCGAGTTAACCGCCGACCTGCCAAATTATTTCAAGGAAGTATTATGCAAACTCACGAACATTACATGAAAATAGCGATGAAGCTTGCCGAAGAAGCCGCCAAAGACGGTGAAACTCCGGTAGGCGCAGTTATAATTGATCAAAACGGTCAAGTGCTCGGCACGGGCAGAAACCGCCGCGAAAAAGAAAACTCAGCGACAGCACACGCAGAAATAGAAGCCATAGAAGAAGTAGGCAAGCAGCTAAAAGACTGGCGACTAAGCGGCTTTACAATATATGTGACGCTTGAACCCTGCCCCATGTGTGCAGGCGCAATAATAATGTCCAGAATGAATAGCCTATACTACGGCGCAAAAGACGAACTAACAGGCTCCTGCGGCAGCGTGATAAACCTATTCATGGAACCATACGGCACAAAAACAAAAGTAACAGGTGGGATATTGGAAAAAGAATGCTCAGCTCTATTAAAAGCCTTTTTCAAAAATCTGCGGTAAGACAACAAGACACAGGGAACCGTCCCCCTGTCTTGTGCGGTAAGACAGATAAACCTTGAATTTCCCAAAAGATATGTTAAAATAGAATAATAAAACAATAAACTGCGAGATGGGAGAAAGCTTATGTCGGAAGAAAAAAGTAAAATCCTTGTTGTGGATGACAGTGAAATTAACATTGCAATACTCGAGGACATCCTTAAACATGATTATGAAGTGCATACGGGAAAAGACGGAGTTGAAGCAATAGAAAAAGCAAAAGCAATATTGCCGGATGTCATATTGCTTGATGTCATATTGCCTAAAATGGACGGGTTTGAAATAATCAAAGTCTTAAAAGACGATCCGGAGACAAGTGAAATCCCGGTTATATTTATCACCTCACTGAGCGATGTCGAAGACGAGCGGAGAGGGCTGCTCCTTGGTGCGGACGACTACATTCAAAAGCCGTTTGACCCTGTAACCGTTAAACTCAGAGTAGACATTCAGATGCGAATAGTCAGCCATCTACGGACAATAAGCTTGCTCAGTGATGAGATAGCATCTTGGATGGTAAATTAGCTTAAGATTTTGAGAGTTTTTATACAAACAAAATTTATTATTTTGTTTGTATTTACTGCCACAATGTATTATACTGTTGTTTACGAAGTATCCACTATAAGAAAGTTTGGAGTGTTAGCGTGAAAATCACGCTAACGGGGGAATGTGCGATTTGCTCCCCCTGCGGGGAACCGCAAATGATGCACAAAAAATCCATGCCTTTTCGTGGATTGATTGCGTCTGAAGCACAGCGAAAGGAATGGATTTTAGATGGAACAAGGCAATAAAGGAAATGTTGTCGGGCGGCGCATACTAAACAGCGTTATGAATGCCGTAGTCGGGAAAGAACAAATAGTCTTGCGAGTGCTCCTTGCAATACTTGCACGAGGGCACATACTCATTGAGGACATACCCGGAGTTGGTAAAACAACGCTTGCGATTGCATTTTCAAGAGCACTGAATCTTGAGTATAACAGAGTGCAGTTTACACCGGACGTGCTCCCCTCAGATGTCACAGGATTTTCAATCATCAACAAAGACACCGGCACTATGGAGTACACTCCGGGAGCGGTTCTGTGTAATCTATTCTTGGCCGACGAGCTAAACAGGGCTACAAGTCGCACACAGTCTGCACTGCTTGAAGCCATGGAAGAGGGGCAAGTCACTGTCGACGGACAGTCACACGAAATCCCAAAACCATTCATTGTAATAGCCACGCAAAATCCTGTTGGCGCAGCAGGCACACAGCTTTTGCCCGACTCGCAAATGGACAGATTCATGGTGCGTTTGTCCTTGGGCTATCCCGGAGCCTCAGACGAGCTATCACTGCTACAGCGCAAACAGGGCAAAATTATGCTCGACATGGTTGAGCCTATTGTCACAAGTGACCAGCTCGGACATATGTGTAACGAGGTAGACAACGTACACATCGACCCATCAATACTTGAATACATAGTCACCCTCATAGGCAAAACAAGAGACAACCCCGACATCATCTTAGGCGCAAGCCCCAGAGCAACTATCGCCATGGCGAGCATCACAAAAGCCGCGGCATATCTGCAAGGGCGCGACTATGTAGTTCCTGGCGACATAAGCCCGCTGTTTGTTGACACATTAGCTCACAGATTAGTGCTGCGTCCGGGTGCAGAGCACGAAAACCTCACTGCAGAAAAGATACTCTCAAAAGTGCTAAAAAGCGTTCAACCGCCGCGTATCGGGTAATTGGCATGAAAATAAGGCGGATAATTTACATACTCACACTGATATTAGTATTTTTCTTTTACATACTATATCCGCCATGGTTGTCATGGTATCTGTTTGTGATGATGCTGCTACTGCCTGTTTTCGATTTACTCATAAGCCTGCCCGGAATGCTCTCAAAGACCATTTTAATGTCAGCACCCCCTGTACTCGAAGAAAACTCAGAAGGCTCACTAATGGTCACGGTTATCCACCTCAAATCATTTCCAATCAGATGCGTAGGGCTAAAACTCCACATAATTCACGACGATTTTGACATGAAAACCACAATATATTGCTCCGCAGGACCCGACGACCGCACGGAAATGCCAATTGACACCTCAAAAACAGGGCTGACAGTCCTTAAACTCTCAAGACTCACAGCAATAAGCCTACTCGGCTTGTTTTCGATAAAAATCAACAACAACAGCAGAGCAAAAGTGCTCATATGGCCACCGGAAGAGCGGCCCACAAACTCAGTAGCACTTCCGAGAGGGCTTGCATTGCAGCCAAAACCCGGAGGGGGATTTTCCGAAGAGCACGACATGCGAGAATATCGGGTGGGAGATTCAGTCAAAAGTGTCCACTGGAAAATCTCGGCAAAGCTCGATGAACTGATAGTCCGCGAGCCGCTGGTGCCACCAAATCACAGCAGACTTATACACATAGAAAAATGGGAAACTCAGCCTCAAAGAGACTTAATACTGGGGCGTTTGCGCTATATTTGCAATTATCTTCTCGATCGAGAAATGCCGTTTTATGTAAAATATGCAGATAAAGACAGCATAGCAGAAGTAAAGAGTGAGGGCGATTTATCAAAATTTTTGCTGAATATTTTGGATGAAGAGTCAAAAGAAATAATATATGCACATAATCTCCCAAAACGATACGGATGGGTATACCGCATTGACGCCGATGAAACTTAGCAGGAAAAACACATGACAAAACAACGAGAAAACACAAAACAAAACATTATGGCAATCGCAGGGAACAGCCTGCTTGTGTTTTTTGCAGTTTTATGTACATTAGGTGTGCTCATATCTGCATTCTCATTCCCGGTATATATGTTTAGGGCATCATTTTTTTGGCTTATAGTCAGCATAGCACTTGCGACGACAGCACAGCGATTTCGTTATAAGGGAATTCTCTTATCACTGATTCCTGCGCTGTTTCTCTTTATTATATTTAGCGAGGACATACTCGCCGGGGGAAGATGGCTTGCATTCTTTCTGACAGACTATTACAGCAACTGGCTTGTTATCACGGTGCTATTTCCCGAAGCATATTACTACTACGAACTCGACCCAACAACATTTTTCACAGCATTCGGAATCTTTTTGGCAATTCTGCTCTCTATCGCAATCTGTCTGCAACGCAGCACCTTTATGTCAGCACTATGCACAGTTCCGGTTGTCATGCTCGCCTTTGTAGTGGTGGCACACAATCACCCGGCATTTATATACATATTTGGACTGCTGGTGGTGCACCTCACTCTACTTTTGACAAACGCTCTCGTGTTCGACGACTACCGAAAGCGGGGATTAATGACCATACCGGCACTTGTCATTGCGCTTATATTCACCGGAGTTTCATACATAGCAAACCCACCGGAGAGATTCGACAGAGCTATGCACAACGCCGTGATAAACAGAAACTTTAACGTAATTGCGTCAAGTATTGGAAATTTATGGGAACTCGTGCCAAACCCCGGCAGGGGAGTCGGCTGGCCGTTTACAGACGCAGAGGGCGGAATAGGCGGAGTGTGGGCGTTTAACACACACTCTGTAAACATAGCAGATTCAGGAAACATGTTTATCTCCGACAGAAGTCTGCTTGAAGTCGTGGTGACAGAACCGGGTACCTTTTACTTGCGTGGCTACTCAATGCAACACTTTGACGGTCGTTCATGGACACGCAACAGCAGCTTTGATGTGGAAAATTATCAAAGAGATGAGGGAGCTCGCAATTTCCCCGGTCGGATTGCGATGTTCCATTCGGAAGTGTGGGAAAATGAGCCGCGTATGGTGGGGATGAATATTACCCGAACAGGCGACAGGACAAATATTGAATACATACCCTACTTTATGACACCACCGGAAATATATATTGACATAGATGGCTTGGGACTAGATGGCTATGATGTGGTTTTTCCGCTTGTTCGGCAAAGTGTACACCAACTTCTTGAGGAGCTGACAACAGAGCATCCTTGGGAAGAAGTCTATGGAAACGGCAGCCCTCTCAGCATGGCAGACTCAGTTGGTGCGGAGTACAGATTTGCCACCTTCGCATCTTCGCCCGAATATCTTGAAACATTCGTGAATATGCACGGAGTCACTGTTTTAAGCCCGGAACTTGAAACAGTAATATTGCCACTGCCAAACGCTGAAGAATATTTGCAAGTTGACGAAAATACAGCCGCAGAACTAAGGAGAATTGCCCTTCAGGCAGGGATTAATCCAAACGCTTCGAGGACTGAAGTTTCCGATGCAGTAGCTAGGTTTGTGAGAAATTCGGCAACATACTCTCTGGCACCCGGCGTAGTTCCGGAAGAAGAAGATTTTGTTTTGTTTTTCTTAGAACACATGGAGACAGGGTTCTGCATCCACTTTGCAACAACAGCAACGCTAATGCTCCGCTCGCTTGGAATCCCTGCACGTTTCACGACAGGTTATGTATTCACTGTACCAACCGGATATCAAAATGAGGTTATCACATTGACCGACCGAAACGCACATGCATGGGTAGAAGTTTTCTACGATGACATTGGGTGGTTATACCTTGAAACGACACCCGGAGGAGAAGGCTCTGCAGTCACGGCAACCACACCACATACACCCGGTGCGGAAATAGAGGGAATGTTCAGCCCCCCTCAAATGAACTGGTATGATTTTGAACCATGGATGATGGATTTCGGTGACCACATGATTAATGGAGCATTTGTAAACGGACAGGGGCAAGCAACCCCACCCGCAGGGATTGGCGGAGCCGCCGCCGCTGCTGCAGCAATAGGCATTGAGCCATGGCTGTTTAATCTCATAATTGTGATAGTTCTCATAGTTCTCGTAATTGCCTCAGTGTTCATACGAAGAGGGCTGGTACTCAGGTTCCGTAAAAAACGCTTTGAGCAAACGGATGCAAACGCCGCAGTCATATCCATGTGGAAATACATCGAGAGGATAGCACGCCGTGAGGCTGTTCCACCGACAGAAATTGAAAAACTGGCACTAAAAGCCAGATTCAGTCCCCATAAAATAAGCTCGGACGAGCGCTCAAGCGTGAAAGTCTACGCAAACAGACTAGCCGACGAAATCTATAGAAGCAAAGATGGACCGGCAAGAATATGGGTAAAATACGCCCGCGTTTTCTAAATATAAAAGCCACAACCAAAAAGCTGCCGCAAGACGATTTAAAATCGCAAGCGACAGCTTTTTCGTATGATCCTTTACAGTCTACCACTATCGTTCCAGTCACCGTACAGAATATTGTTTTTTGTGCTTTCCAGAAACTTACTCAATCTGCGCTCATAAGTCTCATCACCCTGTGGGTATGATTGAATATTATCTACACGAATTCGGACGTAGAGTGGCGGCAATTTCTTGAAATTCGCGTAAGTTTCTTTGTCCGCCATTATTGCATCCATCACATACGGCGCAATCATGAAACTGCTCTCCGACATGTTCGGCAGTGCCGCCGCCCCCTGCGGAGTCATAAGTCCGAGTTTTATCAGCCGCCTTGCACGCTCTTTGTTTAATTCAGTCCAGTTTCCGCTTTTTCGCCTTGGACTGATTCGTTGGTACATCACATCTCCATGGCGCTTCTTCGTTGAATCAATCCACCCGAAACAAATAGCTTCCTCAACGACAGCTAAATACGACAGTTCACCAGGCTCTTTAGAAATAACCGGAACCCAAGCATGCGAAACCGTAGCACAGTTCAGAGCGAGCCACGCTCTAAGCTCACTGCGTGTTGTTATATGCAAAATGTTAGTAATTTCCATGGAGCTCTTTTTACCCTAACCTATAAATTCTGCCACTCAAACATCGTAATATTTTCTATTCATTTCAGCCTATAGACATTTTTATCTTAAAAACTTGCTCCCAGAAACTTTTTATATAAAAATTAAGATCTAAATCTTCGTAATTGTCTTCAAAAGTTCGAACATCAGAGAATTCTTCCAAGAAACACTTGAATTCTTCTAATGCCTTTAACGCTTCTTTGACTTTTCTTCCATTAACATTTAGGTTTTGTTCCTCATCAATTTGGCCCTCACTAACAGCAGTTTGTATTTCATTTCCGTAAATGAAATTGTCTGCTAACAAATTGTTGTTGGTAACATGGGCAAAAATTGATGTAATTACGACGCCATTTTCGAGGTTATTTAATGCAGTTGAAACATTAGAAGCTAAATGCTTAAATTCGTCAAATTCGCATGTTGGCTCATATTGTTTCATTATTGCTTTAACTTCCGTTTTATCCTTCGTACCTTTCAATCCAACTATAATTTCTTCTAATTTTTGTTTTTCTGCAACTATATCTTTGAAACTTTGTTCCATTTCTTTGTTTTCAGTTTCAAGTTTTTCAAATACATCCCTAGAGAGAGGGAGAGGGAAAGGGTTCTTGTTTATATAATCATCAATAGAGCAAATAGCTTCTTCTTTTTTCTTAGACCAGCGCGCCGTGGGTAGCAGATCAATTGATGTCCATTTGTGAATTGTGTCTCTCAAATTGTCTAAGCCAGAGCTATCATTTAACTTGATTCCTTGCATAACATCAAAGGTAACACCAACAGTGGCGAAAGTGATGTTGGGGACAATAACAGGAATTACTTTGTCACAATTTGCCCAAGCTGCACCCATTTCGTTAAGGCATATTTCGCTTTCTTTATAATTCGGCGATATTACGAGTAAAACAACCTCAGCATTTAGTAGTGAGTCTTTGATGGCATTACGCCATTCATCGCCCGTTTTAACGCCCATACTATCTCCGGATGTGTAAAAGATATCTTCGTGTTTGATCCCCATTCCGTTTTGTAATAACCCATCCACGATAATATCTATAATAGCTTTATCTTTTGATGAATGGCTAATAAATATCTTATACATAAATTTTCTCCTTATTTTGTAATATCTTTATACTAGCATAAACGCACCCAATGTTCAACCGTTAATATAGTTTAAATGACTTGACAAAGAATGGTGTTAGAGTGTTTTTTGGTTACGAGAACATTACCGATGATGCAAGCGGCATTTTAATGGAATCCATGTTAGAGGGAATGGTGGAATGTTTTTCGGCAAATTTGGTCAAGGCCAGCGGAAACCACCTCACAAAACACCAAAAAGCTCGCCGAAGGCAAGCTTTTTGGTTTGGCTCGGCAGTTGCGGTTAAATCCGAACCACCATTTTTCCTTGCCTGATAGGGTTATAATGTTGGCACAATTACAATTATGAGATACTAAAATTAAGAGTGCGGTCGATTGTCGCATCGTCCGCACTACTTCTTTTCTGACTCCTGATTATTTTTCCATGACTCAAACTCTTTTCTGATTTTCTCATCTGCAAAATATCGCTTTATTTCAGGGAGCAACCGTTTTGATAATAGTATAATTTGCTCGTCTGAAACGTCTGTTGTTTGAGATATCAGGCTATTGAATTTATTGGTAGAGGATTTTTGGGTCATGATGTATCCCCCTTATCCTTGATTTTTACGTAATTGCGTAAGCTTGTATCCCATCTGTATTTTTCAATCTCGTAACCTGATGAACCAGTCAAGACTTTGCCGTTTCCTGCACGGATTAAATCGTCATCTCGCTTACATAAGTTCAATAATTTATGCTTTTCTTTGAACACTCCACCGAACCCTAGCAACCGCCTACCTCGCAAAGCAGAATCTAATGTTGACACAATATCATCTGTAATTGAATCGGTGTATTTCTTTACCTCGTCTTGTATATCTTGGCTATGTGATTTTATATCGTATAAATTTGCCATGATATGAGAAGGCTTCACACAATATTTTGCGACTTCGCTAATTTCTTTCCCTTTGGTTTTTTCTTCTGCTGAAAATACTCTTACATCAACGATAGGGGTGTAGTCCACTCTAAGCACTGATTTCCACATTGAGCACCACTCTTCTTGCTTTATATATAAATCAGAGGAGAAATATAATTCATTTACTGCGAGAACAATATGCAAGTGCGGATGAAAAGTTAAAGTTTGCCAGTTAAAAGTAACCTCTAAACATCTGAGCCACCCGTGGGTAGCAGACTGAAAGCGTTGGCGTAGACATAAGTTTTTATATGCCAGTAAAAGCTTACTTATTGTTTCGCCCAACTGTTTTCCAATTACATTTTTACAGGTCAATGTTAGGAAAATATACTTATAATCATCTTCAACTGCATCCATTATTGTTCTGACATGAGCATATGTTTTGCGACTGCGTCTCCATGCACAAATCATACATACTTTATCTTGCTTGCAGAACCACGCTCTGTGCAAAAGCATAGAATGGTCATCGTATCGCCTAAATTCTAAATAGCCCCCACAGTTGATAATTCTTTCGTATTTAGAAATAAATCCTAACCGCTTGAAAGCTTGCGCTATACGCAAACTCATTAACCGTTTTGTTTTCCAAGCAACTTGCCTGCCACTATCCTTAACATCGTATAAAACTTCAATTGTTTCATTATCTTTAATCATTTTTAAAATCCTTCGCCTTTCCAGCTGTTGACCCTATAGAATCTAGTGAATGGAGGCTGGCGGCTTGCCTGCGGCAGCCGCCGCCGTTTTTTAGCTATGCAGTCGTTTGCATAGCAGATTTATTACTGCTTGCGATTCTTGTCACACTGATTTTACTTATCGGAGTGAAAGATGTCGGGGCAAGAGAAACCTTACCCTGAGAATCGATTTTGCTCGTCAGAGTAACTTCATACAGCGCAGGAACGACCTTGAAAGAATCCCAATCATCATACTTTATATTCGCTTTGGCTGGCACGTGACCTTTTACTGGTCTAACTTGGTCTTCAGTCGGCGCTAAGTCCTCACTCAGACAGTAGCGGACAATACAACCATCGGTGGTAATCTCCCCCGTCTTCTCATCAGTGATTTGATACTGACTTGCTGATAATACTAAAACTGTTTGCTTCATTATAAAAACTCCTTGCTAATCTAAATTTGTGTCTATTTAATCACTGCCTCACCATGTCTAGAACTGTGGCAAAGTTGTGTTGTTTTGTTATGAACTTATGACATCATTTGCTTTGGATATTTTCAATCGTGCAATCGGCAAACAAAAATTTCATGTTGTGAAGAAGCATAACTTTTATTACGCTGATTGCCTTCTAAGCTCATTTTACTATCAAAAATTATCGACAAGTCAGGGAAATTTGAAAAGTAAGTAAGAAATACTATGAAGTAACTGTCTTGCAAGAAAAGACAATCTGTCATCGTTATACAACTGTGTACCCGTCTCTGGAAAAACTTTTGCCATGCTTGTAAATAAAAGGTTGCTATGTCTTTGTGCTGTCATTTTCTTTTGCTATTTTCGCAATTTCAGTCGGCACATCGAAGTTCAAAGTCGGGAAGAAACACAGTTTTATTCCGCCAGTCGCAGGAGTAGAATAACAACCCTGTCCTGCTGAATAACGACGATTAGGTATAGTCGCTGATACACCAAAAAGCGTAATAACTGTTGTATTTTCTACACCTCTGGCAAGTAAAATTTTACAAGGCAGGTTGTCACGAATTTCTGTTGGAATTGATGTTGCATCAGATTTTTGCATAGCAAAAAATATAAAGCAGCCCAAGGCACGACCTTGGAGTATCACAGCTTTTAACATAGTTGAAAATTCATCTCTAATGCTTTTTTCCATCTTTCCTATAAAAGCAAACACAGAACTTGCCTCTTCCATAATAAAGATATGAGGAGATAATCCAAAGTCACGGTAGTCAACTGAATAATGTCCTTCAAGCATTTTTTGATATTCTACCTTTCGAGTCTCAATTGCATTATGAAATTTACGCATGAGCTCTATGATTTCCTCAATGGTTTCGGCTGTGCTATCTTTTGATATGCGCTTTCCGAGTGCTCCCAAGTCTGTCATTTTTACGTCTGCATAATATAAATAATATTTAATCGATTTCGCAAGGCATTGATGTATGAAATTTATCAAACTTAAGCTTTTTCCACTGCCAGTCGCACCCACGAATAAACTAGAACTCAACTCAACTGGTGGACTCCGACTGTCGATTTTCAACTCATAATCGCCACATTTAGCCCACTCTACAAAATCTTCTGCATTTGTAAATACCTCTTGACGTTGTGTTTTCATATGGCTGAACTCGTAAATAAAATGATTACCATCATCTGTTATGTATGATTCTTCTATAACATAGCCTCCTGATAAAGCTGATGACAGGCATATGCTTTCGTATGGCTTTTCCCATAAAATATGACATTCGAGTTCAAGCTGACCTCTCAAATTATCTTTATCCAGCACTATCCTCACATTTGGCAATCTTGCAGATATTTCTTTGGACGAAAATCCATCAGTAATGTAATACTTCGCCTCATGTAAGCTCTTTCTAACCCTGTGAAGCAAGCGGGCGTGTATTATAGCGTGCTTAAAGCCTCTTGTGTACAGTCGATGCCGAAAGCCCCATGTGATAAAAGCAACTATTATTAAAATGATTGCCAGCATGAAGCTATAAAACGTCACATGTTGTGCCACCTGCACAGTTGAAAAAAGAAAATCAAATGCATTTATTTGAATGAAATGTACAAATACCTTACACAATGCTCCGATAGCTACAAAAACTAAAAGTAATATCCAAAATGCCAGTAACGTTCTGTCGCTTTTAATTGGCGGTCTCATTTTATACACCTCCGCAGAACACCGATTTTAGATATGACCTTAACCAGTAAAGTTTTTTTTGCGAAGCGGTCTAATTGACGCCTCAAAGCACACAATGTTTCATGCACATCATCAAACTCATAGAGCAAAAGCGACATTTCATCAAAGCGAAGCAGTAAAGGCTTACGCCAGAAATTAAAACTTTGCAGATATCCATTACATTGCACAAGTGCTTTTGATAAATTTTTGACTGTGAATGCCTCGTACCAATCATCACAAAAGGTTTCAATCGTTAGAATCTCCGAGAAAGTCCACATGAATTTTTGACGATGATATGGCGTTGTGTCGCCGCATTTTTGATAAGTTTTTAGCATAATTCTCACGTTCCCTTGCTTTTATTTTAGACGACAGTTATAATAGGTAGTCGACTTACTGTTCATACTACTATAAAAAAACATCGACAAGTCAGGGAAATTAGAAAAATGAAAAAGAAATTTTATACACTTAAGGATGCGCTTGAATTTTACAACAAAAAACCCTCTGGTGAAGAGGGTGAATGGATAACGTACTCGCGCCAACACGTCATAGAGGTTATAAAAAACGATTATCACGGAAACAAAATGCTTCTAAATGAAAGGTGTATATGCAACTGTTCTGGAAAGGCAGAAATTTTTGGGATAACACTGTTTAATGAAAACGCTTCAAGTCCTGATGAAGAATATTTTTTTGACAAACCTTATCCCGATGAATGTAAACATTTGCTAAAAAGCAATGACAGATATTCGACATGGGTGATGAATCGTGAATATATGTTAAACTTATTCTTTGAATTGGAAAGGCGGAAATTTCCATCAGGAAAACATCAGATTATTAAGGCAAGCAGAAAGCAACTTAAAGATAAACTAGTGGGTCTTATTGAACAACCTATTAAGCAGAACATAAAAGATTTAATTTATCAAAAACTCGAACATGAAATGGTCTCATTAGATGAGCAAATTCGTTTAAAAATAGAACATCTAAATGAATGCAATAATGCAGAGAGAAATCGCTTTGACAACATCTTGCTTTTCTTCAAAAAACCACAAGTATTCCAAAATATAAACGCCCCAATGATTATTGAATCGTTAGAAAGTAAAAGAAATGAATTAAAAGAAGCCACTTTAATTATTGATTGCACTTCAACGTTACAATCACTTAAACGCAGTGTAAATGAAAATTATTGTTTCATCTCAAACGACCAAAGTGTGCATGAATCGGAAATCACAAAAATTGTAGAAATGTACTTAAAACGTCAAAAGGTAATACTCGATGATTGGGGTAAACTCCATGAGCAGTGGAACAGAAACATTAAGAAAGCATACTCATTGAGATATGAGCTTATTGAGGAGATAAGAGCTGAAATTGATTCGATATCAGATGAAGATATAAAAAAATGGGTTAGGTCGTCCGCAGAAATAGCTGGAATCGGGTAACTGTAAAAATTATTCGCTTGGGTTGTCGCTATTCTATGTTAAACTATCTGTTTCCTTTTGCCCGATTATGAGTTTTGCAAAGCATTTCACAATTTGATATGTCAGTTGCTCCGCCCCTGCTCCATGCCTGTACATGGTCTGCGTCCATATCTTTAATCGCCCATATTTTTGTTTTATTGGAATCGTGACCGATTGCACATAAAGGGCAGTTTGATGTGCCATTTGTATTTGCGTGCTCTGTCTGCTGTCTAAACACTGCTTGCTTTACAGCATCGTCAAAAACTCTGACATCAATTAGTTTTGTATCTTGCTCACCGCCTAAGATATACTCAATGATACCTTTTTTATTCTTTACATAATAGTCACCATACAGGCGTTGTAGCGTGGCTGATACTTCGGTGGGATTGTATGAATTTCGGTAGTAAGTTTCATAGAGCCTACCCCACTCCAGTCCTCGCATTTCCTTTTCAACATCAGAGAACACACCAGACGCCCAGTCAATGACGGTATTAAAATATGTTTTCAACTCATTTATATTGTCGTTTCTCCGATTTGCCGACATATATCCATCAATATCCTGACCTTTAGAACTGGCTACCCATGACAACGCCACCTCTAAAAGTTCTTGCCTTTGCGGAGTGCCTTTGACATAGGCACTCCATTTTTGAATGTTTGCATTATTAGAGTTGCTGAATTCTGTTTTTGCCTGAGTGACAAATTCGCCTGAGTACACTGCATTGCGTTCCTCTTGAGAGTTTATAGGCACTCCTGCTATATTGATTGTCTTAAACCATTCCTTTATCTCGCTCTCTTCTCCCACGCAGTGATAGACAAGCAAAGTGCTGTTCATTATTTTATCCTGGAGTTCACCATCAAGAGAGTCAAATAATTGTTCTCGCCCATTGTAGATAATTGCAAACTTCTTAGTCACGAATCTCCCGATAGAAGTAATGCGTTGCTGTCCGTCAAGCACTTCAAATTTATCATCGGTTATATTATTAAAGTAAATTAGTCCGAGCGGATAACCTTTCAATAGTGAGTCAATTACAGCAACATCTTTTTTGCCGTCTGCATAAATATAGTTGCGTTGGTATTCAGGTTGGATTGTCAGTTTGCCCGATAACCCAAAGAGACCTCTGCCCTCTAATTCGTTGTATACAAAGCCATCAACTATTTTTTTTACCGTGTATTCTTCAAGTTTTGCTTTCATTAGTCGCTCCTTAGATATGTTTAATCAGAATGCGCTGATATACTTTTTCTAATAATCCGTTTTTTTCTAAAACACCACTTGCGTTTAGGTCATATGTGCCATTCTTTCCGAACTTAGCAAAATAAGCCTGCTGGCACTCTGCGGAAGTATAAACTTTAGTCTTTAAACCATATAAATCAAGGTTTTCGCACATACCCACAATTTCAAATTGCTCTGGACAGTATTTATCAAGAAATGATATAGGTACACCCATTATTCCGTCATAATCGGAGGGCGTAGAATTTGTGTAAGGAACATCTATAGCATCATAATTATCATAATTATCATAATTATTTTTACCTCTAATTTCTTTGTGCTTGCTGAATTTTAAATTATCAGCCATAGTCATAAGTGGTAATGGCTGATGTCTGCGACCGTGGTCAATATTTGTAAACCAACGAACACCCTTGACCCTAATAAATTTCTTTCCATTTTCATCAACTCCACAATTCGACGCATAAAGGTCGAAATTATCTGGAACGTTAAATTTTCTATCACCGCTTGAAATACTCGGTCCAAGCCACGCTTGATTTTCTTTAATCAAAGGAAAAACCTCTTTATAAGTAATTGCGTTCATATTGCCAATAATCAAAAACTGTTTTTTTGCTTCAAGAATCCATGTTAGAAACTCTCGAAATAGTGAAAAAGGAGGGTTAGTGATTATTATATCAGCTTCATCACGCAAGTTTTTAACTTCATCGCTACGAAAGTCTCCATCACCCTCTAACCGGACTAGAGTGTTTTTTTTGTTTTCGAGAAGCCACTCAACATCAAGCAAATTAACGGCCCCATCTTTATTGAAATCTTTAACTTCGGTAATTTCAATTTTGTGCGGAACTCCTGTAGTTTTATTAGTTTTAGGCTCATCTTTAAATAAAGTCAGTTGTGTATTTGCTATAGGGGAGCCTTTGTAACAAGTTGCAATCAGCTTTTTCAGTCCAAAACTATTAAAGGACAGGGCAAAAAATTTAAGAAAATTACTTTCATAGGGGTCGTCACAGGGACAGAGTATTGTTTTTCCTCTGAAGACATCAGGGTTGTACTCTAAGTATGCATTTACTTCTCGCTCTATATCTGTCCATTGGGTATAAAATTCGTCATTTTTTGCTTTTTTTGCTTTTGTTAAATCTGCATTTGCCATAATTAGCTCCTTTTGCGTTGCTGTTTGGTAAACTTTCCTGCGCCTTATGTTGTGGTGATATTATATACAGAAACCGATGAAATTGCAAGGCAAAATCTGTGCGTTACAATTCAGTCAAAAAGCCGTTTATTCTTTTGAATCTACTGCTCAAGTTAAGCTGTTTACAGTCTAAAAGTGGCAAGCAAATGCTTCTTTTTACTGATATTTTTGCACTTTAGACAGATTAGTTCTTTATCGGTAGAAAGTCTCATTAGATACATTTTTTCATCATTAGTCAAGTATCTCATTGTTATTCGCTCATCATTATTATCAAAGCAACTAGCACAATACTCACCACTCTCACCCTCAAATTTAACGTAAGAGTAGCCAGAAAAACGTATAACTCGCCCTCTCCAATCTTCAATGCGTTCTTGCTTCATGTTTTCATTTCTGCTATTTGCATCATTGTCTTGATAGAGATTGAATGTGTTATTATCGCCCCTAGACTTAATATGCGATTTGTTCGAGTTTTTGATAGAGTTGCCCCTTGGCTCTTTTGAAAACAACGATTTAATAAATTTAATGACAGTCATTATATAATCCATCTTGCATTAGTCCTCCACAATATATTGTATAAATGCAGTGTAATGTATTTGCTTTGTTTGTCAATAGCTAATTTTCGAGCTGAGTTAAAATAATCGAATATTTCCTCGCATAATATCATGGAAAACTCTGCCGTATCAATTGACAAGGCGATTATTCTCAAATTTAAGCATAGCACCATATAATTAAATACCCTGCGAGGGGAGTAAGGTATTAAAAACATAGGTCAAGAACTGGTAGAAATTTTATCTGCGGATAAATTTTCTATCGCAAGTGCTTTCAGCATTCTTGACCTATGTTTTTTGCTATGCACCAATCTGAGCATAAGCACCTTGACAATTGAATATACATCAGGAGCAACCAAAAATATTTTTTAGGAGGAATACCGAACATGAAAACTTTTATTTATTTCAAGCCACAGCCTGAAACTCTGGAAGAATTAAAATCTGCATATCGCAAGTTAGCGATGATTCATCACCCCGACCGTGGCGGTAATACCGAGACGATGAAAGCGGTCAACGCTGAGTATGATTTGCTTTTTGAAGTTCTAAAGAATATACACCGCACAAAGGACGGAGAAAAGTACACGGCACGACAGCCGACGTCAGAAACCGCTGAGAACTTTAAAGACTTGATAGCGGAGCTGATGAGAATGGACGAGATAACGATTGAAGTTATCGGGTGCTTTGTTTGGGTCACTGGTAACACCAAGCCATACAAGGAGCAGTTAAAGTCTCTGCGTTTTTTGTGGCATAGCAAAAAATCTGCGTGGTATCTTAAACCCGAAGATTATAAACGTCAGAGCCGTAAGGATTATAGTTTTGATGAAATTCGGACTATGTACGGTTCGGGTGGTAAGGTCATTAGTCACGGTACTGTGAAGATTGATGAGAGTGCGTAGGGCGAACGAAAACGGCAGGGTGCGAAGTAAAATTTGCACCTTGCTGCTCTCGGAATTTTGGAAGTAGACATTAAACCTGAAACACAATAATCGTAAATAAAAGTATACGACATTCGTGTTGACGACGTTTCTGAAATAGTATATACTGTTCTTGAAAGGGATTGATTCAATGACAGATATATTTTCAGAAAGGCTAAGAGCGTTAAGAGAGGGTATGGGCATATCACAGGCAAAGATTGCAAAACTTGTCGGAACGACACAGGCAAGCATTAACCGCTACGAAAATAGAGTTGGCTTGCCCCCTCATGCGACATTACTATGGTACGCTGATTATTTTGATGTTTCACTCGATTACATCTATGGCAGAACAGACAAACCAGAAGGGAAATTATACGATTATCAGCCAAAGATTATTGATGATAGTGAAGAAATGCAGAAATTTATAGAGATGTGCTTTGACCCGAAATCACCGATGAATGACAGATTAAAGCAAACTCTATTAGAAATGGTGAAAGGGGAAAATGTATGAATGTAGTTTTTTATGGTCGATATAGTGCTTTAGGTCAGTCAGAACAGAGCATTGAGGGGCAGAGGAAAGTATGTTATGAATTTGCCGAGCGTAATGGTTACAAAATTATTGCCGAGTATATCGACAGAGCGATTTCAGGTACAGATGCAGATAACCGCCCTGAATTTCAAAGAATGATTGCCGATAGTGCAAAACGACAATTTCAAGGCGTTCTTGTGTATCAGCTCGACCGTTTTGCGAGAAATCGCTATGATTCTGCAACGTATAAATCCAAACTAAAAAAGAATGGTGTCAAGGTATTATCTGCGAGAGAAAACATTTCGGACGATGCAAGCGGTGTGCTTATGGAATCCGTTTTAGAGGGTATGGCAGAATATTTCTCTGCGGAGCTTTCGCAAAAGGTCAAACGTGGCTTGGCTTTGACTGCTGAGAAATGCGAATATACAGGCAGTTATGCTCCCCTTGGCTACAAGGTTGTTGATAAAAAAATTGTGTTGCATGAAGATGAGTTTCTTGTTGTCAAACGTATGTTTGATATGTATATCTCAGGTAAAACAATGGTTGATATAATCCGCCACCTTGACAGTATCGGGATTAAAACAAGGCACGGCAACTCATACCACAAAGATACAATCAGGCGTATTTTGACTAATAGAAAGTATCTCGGTATTTATATTTATGATGGTGTTGAAGTCGCTGATGGTATACCAAGGATTATTGATGATAGCACTTTTAATGAGGCTCAAGAAATGCTTGCGAAAAACAAGAAAGCACCTGCAAGGCAAAAAGCAGTTGAGGAAAATTACTTACTCACAACAAAACTATTCTGCGGACATTGCCTTAGTGCCATAGTGGGTGATAGCGGTCACTCTCGAAACGGCACAATTCATCAGTATTATAGATGCATTACTCGCAAGCGAAAAGGCTCGTGCAGTATGAAAACGATTAAAAAGACAGACCTTGAAAACTTAGTTGTTAAGCGTGTTTTAGATGGATTGACTGATGAAAAAATAAATAAAATGGCAAAAGAAATCGCCGACCTTTCAATCGCTGAAAGTAACACCGATACCATCAAAAGATTGAGAAAGTCACTAAAAGAGAACGAAATTGCCACAGCGAACTTAATAAAAGCGATAGAAGCCGGCAAGGCTGTTGATGTTATATCAGAACAAATAGAGAAACGGCAAAACGAAAAAAAAGACCTCGAAAGTCGGATTGCACATGAGATGTTGATGCGCCCTGTCCTCACATTTGAAGAAGTAAAATTTTTCTTTGAACGGTTTAAGTGTGGCGATGTGAGTGATTATAATTACCGCACAAGCGTTATTGATGTGCTTGTGGATAAAATACTGGTATATGACGGTGATAATGCTCGTGTCGAAATCTATTGCCGTGCCAGTGAAAATTGCCTTGAAATGCCAATATCCGAACCACATCAAAGCGGTTCGGATAAGGCGCACTTGGCTCCCCAAGCTGGACTCGAACCAGCGACCCTGCGGTTAACAGCCGCATGCTCTACCAACTGAGCTATTGAGGAATATCTGAGCCCGATATTTCAGGCTCTCCGCGTTTCAGCGCAACAATAAAAATAGAGTCGCAAAAAACGCACTATGTTATGCTACAACATAAATCGAAATTTGTCAAGAGCAATCTATATTAATTCATCAAATTACGGCGAGGTCCGTAAAGTATGCTCGTAAAATCAAGTCCAAAGATAACCCTAAATCGCCATTGACTCGCTCAACCAACCTCAAAGAAATATCGTCAATGTCTTTCTCTGTTGTGAGTTCTTCCATGGTGAGCTCGCCCAACACTGCAAGTATGGAGTGCCTTATGACAAATACAAGTGTATTTAGCTCTTCTATAGCAGCTTCATCCATAACCTCAAAAACCATAGAAGCGCGAACTTGCCTGCGCGGGTCGTCATGGTTGAAATTTGTAGTGAAAGCTGTGCCGGGATTGAAAATATGAACCGCTGGAACTCTGGGGGGAGCAGATTCGCACGCCGCGAGCAAGAACATGCCTGCCAAGACAACAGACACAAGTGGAACTATTTTCTTGAAAATCGCCTTTATCACATTCATGTCCTCCATGTAAATTTCTATGCATATGATACCGTCTTTTTGCGAAAATGTCAAGACGGGAGAGCGTACTCTTTTAGGATTGTAATTGTTAATTTACTATAAACTATGATATTTTTTTATTTCGTCAACTCTTTCCTTTTGATGCGGGAGCAACTTGTTGTAGGTTGTACCCTCCATGGCATAAATGAACGGGTCTGTAACGTCAGTGGTCTCTCCGCTCAGCTCCTCTATGATTGCATGAGAACAAAATGGCACGTATACAGGGCAATAGCCACCCTCATGCAAGGCGACAAGCCGTCCCTGCGAGTGCGTTTCGGCGAGAGCCTTTACGGCTCCGGTCATGTATCTGTAGCCGTCAGCCGAGAGCATTAGGCGTGCCAGAGGGTCAAATATGCTTCCATCTTGACCTGCGGAGACTAAAATTAGTTCAGGCTTGAACATTTTCGCTCCGGGAATAACAATTTGCTCAAAAATATACTTATATACAGCATCCCCCGAACCTGCATCTATGGGGATATTTATGTTGTAGCCCTCTCCCTTGCCTGCACCTGTGTTTTCGAGGAAACCTGTGTTTCGAGGGTCAAGGCGATCTTGATGAATTGAGATAAAGAGCACAGTGTTATCATCGTAAAATGCAGCTTCTGTGCCGTTTCCGTGATGGGCATCCCAATCTATGATAAGAATTTTTTCAATCCCGAACACTTTCTGTGCATATTTAGCAGCTATTACTACGTTGTTAAACAAGCAAAAACCCATGCCTCTGTCTGCGACTGCGTGATGTCCGGGCGGGCGAGTCAGGGCATAGGCGTTTTTTATGTCGTCTCTTGTGACTACGGCATTGACCGCAGCGATTGCACCTCCTGCGGAAAGTTTAGCTATATCAAACGAACCCTTACCGACAATTGCGGAATCTCCGCAATCCTCACCGCCAAACTCACTGATACGTCTCACGTTTTCAATGTGTGCCGCGGTGTGATAATAGGCGAGCTGTGCCTCCGTGGCAGGTGTCGGCTTTATTTGCACCAGTTTATCCATAAGCCCGCTTTTTTCAAGCAGATTTTTGACTCTGCGCTTACTTTCAGGAGTTTCTATTGACCCGTGCTCCTCTAAATATTTGCTCGCAGGCTCAAACAAAGCACCGCCGCCGGCATTATGCCAAAAGTAGCTCTCATCGCATATAAAGGCTGTTTTACTATCTGTCATAGGATTGTCCTTATAACCCCTGCATGTTTACGAGCATTTCCTCGTAAGTCTCGCGCCTGCGAATTAACTTTACGCTACCGTCCACGCGAATTAGAACCTCGGCGGGGCGTTGCCTGTGATTATATTGAGAACTCATGGAAAACCCATATGCCCCTGTATCAAGCACGCCAAGTACATCACGTTCTTTTAAGGGAGGCAAAAGCCTTTTGTTTGCAATGTAATCACCGGATTCACACTGATTGCCGACGATGTTCACAAGCACCTCGGCACCGGTTATTTCGCCGTCACGGTAGACTTCGACATCATGATGCGAGTCGTAGAGTGTTGGTCGGGCGAACACAGAAAATCCCATGTCTGTCCCCGCATAATTTACAGCTCCGAGTTTCTTGACCGCATGTACGGTTCCGAGCAATACACCACATTCAGCGGCGATGAACCTGCCCGGCTCAATCATGCAGACAAGCTCTTTCCCATACTGCGCGGAAAATTTTTGCATATGCTCCGCAAGGGACTTTCCAACCGGTTTTAGATCAAACGCTTTTTCGCCATCCTGTTTGTGATACGGAATATAAAAACCGCCGCCAAAATCGACAAACTCTAAAGTGTCGAATTCACGAGCTATATTTAACAGTGTAACAACTCCATCAATGTACAGCTCTTGCGCAAACTGTGAGCCGATGTGATGGTTTATGCCAACAAGCTGTAGCTCATACTTACTCAGCAGAGCCTTCACTTCGGGGACATAAGCGGTTAAAATTCCAAACTTTGTGTCGTCGCCGCCTGTCACGACCTTCTCATGGTGCCCACCGCCTATTCCGGTGTTAAAACGAACAGCAATTTTACCGCCGCGGTTAATGCGCCCGTATGTTTCAAGTTGAGAGAGCGAATCAACGCTGAGTATTACATTTTTATCTATGGCAAACTTCATTTCATCTTCTGATATGTTGTTTGCTATGAAAAAGAGGTCATCCGCCTTATAGCCTGCCGCAAGTGCGGCAACAATTTCTCCTGCACTGCTCACATCGGCTTTCAGACCTTCTTCGAGGGCAATCGCCATGAGGGTGAGGTTTGAATTTGCTTTTATGGCGTAGTTCACACGAAAGCCCGAATAGGGGCATAGCGTTTTCATAGTTTTACACTTTTCGCGAAAAACCCTTTCGTTATAGACATATAGCGGGCTTCCATACTGCCTAATCAAGTCTTGCGGATTGTTGCCTTGGTAGAAATCAACGGAATTTGTTACTCTTTCACTCATAAACTTCTGTCCTTCTTTACAATTACAAAACCCGACTCCCTCACCTAAAAGGTGCTTGGGGTTCGGGTTTTGTGCTTTGGTGACCCGTACGGGACTCGAACCCGTGTTGCCGGCGTGAAAGGCCGGAGTCTTAACCGCTTGACCAACGGGCCATGGGGTGTGGTAGCGGCAGCAGGATTTGAACCAGCGACCCTCCGGGTATGAACCGAATGCTCTAGCCAACTGAGCTATGCCGCCACATATACCAAAGTGGATGCGGATTACTATTATAGTGCGATGAAGTGCTATTGTCAACATATTTTTTCGGAATTTGCGAAAATAATTTAAGACTTAAGACAGAGGAGCTGTCTCCCTGCTCCCCTGTCTTAGTCCTCATCGGTCAAATCTGTTACAGGTGCTTCGTCCTTGTCTTTTTTGCGTCTCTTGCCTAGGATGAACCACCACGCCGCTATAATTACCAACGCGGCAATCAGTATAGCAATCCACCATATATTGGAACTCAGCCAGTTCATAAATGAGAGATCCTGCTCTTCTGCTACATTAGAGATGTTATCAGGTGCAGGTGTCGCAACACCGCTGCCATCTCCTGAACCCTGCCCACTGCCGTTGCCTAGTTCGGGTGGTACGTCTCCGCCGTTGCCCGTTTCAGGAGGAACCTCGCCCACGTCTGTGCCGTCACTTTCGACACCATCGCTCTCGGTATCGTCTGTGTCCGAACCTGAGCCTGTGTCGCCTTGACCGGGTGGGTCATCAGGTGCGGGTGTTGGCGTTGGTTGTGGCGAGTCGGGCTCATCAGGGTAAATCGGCGGAACCACCGCATTATCTCCCTGAGCCCAGTTTGCAACAATGGTAACAGGCGCATTGGGCATAGTGAAACTTGTAGACCCTGCTGCGGCATTTGCGAATGTTACACCTGAGCTTGATGTCCAGTTTACGAATGTATATCCGGCTCTATCACCTGAGTTTAGAGAAACCGTTTCACCATATGAAAAACTTCTTCCGGTAAGAGGGCTTTGACCGGACGGGACAGAACCACCGGCGGGACTGTTTGCAATGTAAAGATTGTGAACTCGTGCAAACTGCCTTATGTTGAGTGTTGTAGCAGCAGTATCGTCAGGAGGGATAAATGACGACACTTCTATAGAGCAAGTCCGCTCGTTAGGTTGGTTATTGGGATGGACAGTTATTGAAATAGTCAGCGTTGCAGAAGTTTCACTAATCTGAGATACACTGATGCCCCCAATGGTCACCATAGCACTCTGCGCCATGGCTGTAAATGCCGCTCTGACAGCATCTATGTTGTTGCCTCGGTTTAGGTCTGTTCCCGTTATGTTGAAAACAGCGGTAAACGTCTCGCCCTCTCCCCGAACGTTCATAAGCAAGCTAAGGGTTTCCGGTGTGGGTGTGATTGATTGAATCTCAGGCGGATGGAAAGTTGTGGCAGAAAGCGTCACAGTGGGCTCGCTCTGCAAATTTCCTGCATTATGTGCTCGAAGGTTAAAGCTATAGGTTGTGCCATAGGTTCCGATAAATACACGGCTCGTTTCAGACGCCGGTGCCGAAGGAATGTTTCCGCCATTGATTATATACCAGATAATCGGAGCACCGCCTGTTAAAGCAGGAGGACTCCAGTTCAGAGTAATCTCTCCCGGATTTGGACCGGATTCTACGGTGAAGTTTGTCGGCGCATTTGGTCTGGCGATGGGAATGTCGACCGCAGGTGCAAGCACGCTTCCGGTAAATGGGCTTCTACCAATTATTTCCGCCGATATAGAGGAATTGAAATCGCTGTGGTTAGAATTTAAAGTGTATACAAGATTGTTTTGATTACCTGTTCCGATGACGGTGCCGCCCCTAAGCCATGTTACGTCGAATAAAAGCTCGGGTGGAGGCGATGGTTGCAACCCTGTTAAGTTTAAGGTTAAGAAGTCACTGATAACCGGAGGGTTTGACAGCGATGTGTCTATCGAAATGCTTCCGGAAAGAGGTATTGCACCAACCTCAGAAAAAGCGCTGTCTATATGCCCTGAGAAATTATTTACACCTGTTACACGAACGAAAATGTTTGTGCCGGTTGGGGTGATGCTCATATTGACTGTGTGATTGTTGCCTGTTCCTATAGATGTTGCCGCTCCGCCACCAACACTGCTGAACCATTCAACCTGTAGTCCTGAGAATGTAGGAGGCAATAACCCACTTGGCTCTAAACTTGCGATATTTGCCGTAAGCACAGTGCCATCGCCGATTGCACCGGTTGTGGGGTCGAGATCGCTTGGAAATATGGTCACAACGCCGCTGATGGGGTGTGGGTTGATGGTGAAAGCGTTTGTCAGAATTGCCGTTCCGGTAAAGTTTCCGATTCCCGTCACAGTCACAACAGGAGTATCGCTTACTAAAACATTATTCGTAGTTGCAAAAGTGAAATCCGTGCCGTGAACTAAGTTTCCGAAAGGTGCCAGATTAACTGTCACATTTGCGGCAGGAGGATTTATAGCGGAGCCGCTGAACACGTAGCTACCGCTGACCGAAACGGTTGCGGCGGTGATTGGTGCAGGTGTTATCTGAAATGTTCCTGATTGCTGCCCTGAAAAGTTACCGATTCCTTCAATTATCACGGTAGCTGTGCCTGCGTTTGTGTTATTTGCAAAACTGACAACTCTAAAATCTGTGTTTAGCACAAGTGGAATTGAGTCAAAAACGACAGTAACGGGAGGGGTCTGTGCATTGCCGGTAAAGACTACGTTGCCAACAGTCACTGTAGCACCAACAATTGACCTACCTGTAATGTTGACGGTTATGTCTGACGGTTGCGTTAGCGTATAGTTACCTGCATCGTCACCGCTGAGCAGAATGTTTGTGGTTACAGGCCTGTTATTCCCAATATTTGCATTCGCTATTGTGCCAAGTCCGAGAATGAATCCCACATCGTCGCCTGACACAACATTTTGCAGCACACCACCGGTGAGCTCAACGTTAAAGTTTCCGGATACAAACTCACGGTCGGTTGCTTGCACGCCTGTTATTGTGAGTGGTCTGTGTGTTATGTTTGCCTCTGCAAAGACGGGTTGGGTGCTCGGAGGCAGATAGTTGCTCGCATGTGTGCCACCTATTCCCCAGCCTGTGGCTGTCACAGCGACAGGAACGTATCCGTCCACATCGTCAAAAATCACGTAATTACGCGCAAAGTTCACATTCCCCGCAGTTACGGTTACTACGTCGGGAGAAATAACACCAACCAAAGTTGGAGCTCCAATAACGGTTGCAGAATCATCTCTGTCATAGACTTTATCGTTGACCGTTGCTGATGTTGCTCCACCGACACCCCATGTGAGTTGCCGTTGGGTGATTATCACTGTCGCGGAGCCGAAGAATGGATTGTATCCTGTACCGTGGCGAACTACTCTGAAATGTACTGTTACAGGGGCTAAAATTCCTGAGGCTACAGTTGCATTTCTAAAGAGCGGATTGACTGTTGACCATGAGTCGCCCCCCGGTCCGCCTGATGTCTCACTGAAGTAGACAGTTCCAATAACAGAGCCGTCTCCGCCTGAGTCGGTCACGTCAATTTGATGATTATTGCCGTCAAACACCACGTTTACAGAGCTTACATTTATATCACCGGATAAAATGTCTATGCCCTCAATCTCGTATTCACCTATCCAAAGCCCTGTTATTGCAGTGAAGTTGGCACCCTCTGTAATATCTACAGTAACTACCACAGTTCCCGGTGTATTCGGTGGTGTAGTTGTGCGTGGACCGCCGTTTAAGCTGTACCAAATTGTTATATCACCAAGCCCGGTAACGCCACTTCCCGCAACAGCTGTCGCAGCCGGAGCGCCACCCGTTAGAAAAGAATCGTTCCACGTTGTTGGGTTAGCGGGTATGGTAACATCTAAGTGCGCTAAAGTCGGCTCTATTCGGGTTATAGTAAACTGACCGCTAAGGACAATAGGCTCGATTGTAGCAAGGTAGCGGGTTCCCTGAGCGATATTTACCCTGACATCATAGACTCCGACATTAACGGGTAGTGTGCTGCTCCATGAGCTTGAGTCTGTGCGGCTGAATTCAACGGTGATTGCACCAATACCTTCAGGTCCGGTTACAGAAACAGCGTGCCCCGATCCTGTGAACTCCGCTGAAGCGGGTAGAGTATAGTTTAAGTCGGCAAGAGCAGGAATTCTTCGAAGTACGGGACCTACTGAGGCTGAATGTTGATTGTTCGGACCTTCGGTGTTATATACAAAGACACGAACGCTAATGTTTTGATCTATATCATCTGCACCGAGAACGTGAGTGTTTCCTGTTGCGCCACCGATAGCCATGCCATTTCGATACCATTGGAAAGTGAATCCGACTAACACAGCATTACCACCGGCAGAACCGGGCGGATCTGCATATAGACCATCGGTGTTTGCTGTCAGTGTTTCACGATAGACCGCATTTCCGGTAATTGAGGGTGAACCACCGAGCGCCGCTCTCAGTGTGCGAATTGTCACCGGTCCGCTTGGATCAGATGCAAATTGATTTGGGTTTTCAGGAAATCGCGCATAGAATGAGTACTCCGTGTAAGGAGTCAAGCCTTCAAAAACAGGTGAACTCTGCCAAACAATGTTGCTGTCAACTCTTATGCCGAACTCTGCATCAGGAATAGCTGCCAGAGTGATGCTAACTGCAGTTCTATCGGTCATAGAAGGAACCGGAGGTGGTGATTGGGTCGCTCTGCCAACAGACACAGAAACAGGGTGGTCGGCTACACTATTGAAATTGCTGCTATCAGCAAGCACAAATCTTAAATAATGTGTGTGCGGTCCCGGAACATTTCCGACAAGATCAGTGGGAGTTACCCACTCAAATGTGCCGACTATAGGTGCAGTACCACCGCTTGGAGTATCATTGGGATTAACAGCGGAGCCACCGGGTCTCGCTACAGAACCTATAGTATCACCGTAAGTTGCACTGAAAGGTCCCGATGGCCATGTCACATAAGGTGTGGCAGGGTTTACATTGACAGGCACATTGTTAACCGTCACCGTGGCAAAGTTACCAGTGTCTGTCGGTGTAAATGTCATGCTGTGGTTGTTTGGTGAGCTTGCAACATTGCCCACCGGAGTATTCGGACTCGTCCATGTGAAAACTCCGGGAACGTTGTCACCACCCACAGGGAAGACAGCGGAGCCTTGCCCGGAGGGTATATTCATATTAGAAAGCGTGTTTCCGAATATTGCGTTAAACGGCCCGGTTGGCCATGTCACAATGGGATCATCCAATGCAGTTAAATCTACAGTTATCAAAAGATTGGCAGATATACCATCACGAGTCACTTGTACCGTGAAATTACCTGTAACATCGGTATCTAAGGGGCGAGTGCTAGTAACTACTATAGTATCCTCATCCTCAGCAGAGCTGAAATCAATGTGGACATTGGTAGTCGGCAAACCACCCCAGCTTGTGACAGAAATCGCACCAACACCACTCACCGATATAGTTGCATTGCGATTGGCGTTGTTTATCGTTATGTTGTCTGGGTCGAGTGTTATCGGGCCGCCTTGGTTTATTGTGAGAGTACCTGATACATTATTTGCAATAATTGTTTCTACTGTGAGATTATGAGTACGGCTGTCTGTGTTTAGGGCATTGGATTGTATGGTGAGCGGAATTGTCACCGTTGCAGAAGTTTCATTATGCACAGCTATATTTACAGTGCTGTTTAGAGTTACCCAAGCAGGAAACGAACCTGAAATACTAAGCGAATCTCTAACCTCTGCTGCATTTACACCATCAGCATACAAGTTCACACCCGTAACATCAAATATAGCTGTTGGAGACCCACCATGCACAGAAACATTCACTGTGGGGGGATTTACTGTGATTGAATCAATTCGGGGCGGCGGAGTGAGGTGGACATATACCGGAACCTGGGCACTAATTCCACCAAGCTGAACTTCTACCATATCGTCAAAACGTATAGGAGTGACATCGGGGCGAGTTCCTGTAATGGTGACTCTGGTGTGAAGAGGATTTCCTCCGGGGTCAGGTTCAGTTAAATAAGTTAATCCTGTGGGCAAACCGACGAGTGTCACATTACCGGCAGCATTAGACTCAACAATAAAATAATCTGATAAACCGGGTGTTGCGTTTATAATTTCAACATCACCTATAACACGCAAAAACGGCAGGTCTACCTCTATCGTAAGCGTGGCTTCGACCTGATCACGCATGACCCGCACAGTAAATATGCCGTTATTAGTGTCGTTGAGTGGGTCGTCACTGGTAATGTTGATACCGCCGCCACTGGCGGACACTTCCAGACCGTCAGGCAGGGAAGCTAAGTCGTCCGAATTGAGATTTATCGTACCTGTAGCAGTTCCGCCAACAGCTACTGTTGGAGAGCTCACGAAAGCAGAGCCATGACCTGTCACAGTAACCTCTGTGGGATTGAGGATTACGGTAACTCGTTCAAAATACACGAGCACATTGGTGGTTGCTTCTAAAGGTAAAGAAATCGTATTTTCGCCGGGGGATTGCTCAGAACCATTGACAGTCCAGTGACTAACGCGATAGCGTGGATCTATTTGAGGGATTGCATGGAAGGTAACAGTAACAGGTGTGCCTTGTGGAAATACTGCCCCACTATCTATAGCTCCGTAGCTGAGTGCCGCCGCCGATATTTCACCAACGCCGCCGCCGACATCAAATGTCACCGCAAAGCCGGGGTCAAAGGATACTCTGACGTTACTATCCGCATCTAAGCCAGAAAGTGTAAAAGTATTAAGTGGCCCGGTTTGTTGCACAACGTTGTTTACTGTCCAGATAAATGCATTTACATCTTCCCCCAAGGCGGGAGTTGCTGTGAACACGATTTCCGCACCTTCGCGTTGCAGGCTGCTCGCTCCGATTGCTGTTCCACCCAAAGTTGCCACGACGTTTCCGCCAATCGCTCCGTCAACACCAAAGTCCACGGTAAAGCCCTGCGTTAAGGCTAAATTGACTGTTTGGTCACCTGCGAGATTATTAATGGTGTGTGGGCTTATTGTATTACTTGAAGTCGGTGGTCGCTGTACTGACTCGCCGCTCCACTGATATTCATATAGTCTGAAATTATCAGGCGGCTGAGCATTAAAAACAACTTCAGAACCGCTTCGGACAAGATCTCCAGTGCTAATTTGAGTAGTTGTGGTGCCAAAAGTTGACTCAGCCGTTATTGTACCGTGATTACTGTAAAAATTCACCACATGCCCACGCACCACAGTGACGGTGACATTAGCAGTAGCTTGAAGCGTCCACGGAAGCTGAAACGTCGAACCTGTTTGACCTTCCTGTATATCTCCATTGACAGACCACTCATAGCCTATTAAGCCGGCAGTATCCGCAGGCACAACTTCAAATGTGACAGTAGAGCCTTCCGGCACATTGTCTCCTGAGTTAAAGGAATCATCACCCAAATCCGGCTCGCTCCATTCGGCCGTCATTGTGCTTGTGCTTGCGTCATCAGTGACCGAAAAAGTTATAGGAAATGCGCTCCTTGGGTCAAGGTAAACATATGTGTCGAATGCGGGCATATTGAACGAGGCTGTAGGCCCCTGCCCTAAAAACAGCGAACCCGCATCATTTGTGGCTCTCCACAATATAAAGGCGGAGATTGGAGCAGAAGAACCCAGTGAGAAATTGACAGGTGTGTTGAACAAAATATTACCTGTTGGCGTAGCCACAATCTGTGAAGAATCATATGTCAGAGCGAATGATGCAGTAATGAAGTTTACATGAACGTAACCATCGTTGCGAACTGTTAACACTCTGATCAACTCACGAGCATTGCCGGAAAGTTCACCACCGGTGGAACTCCACTCAGGAACATGAGCATCATTAAATGGAGTTGCAGTGATTGTTATATATGAATTAAGGTCTACTGTAAGAGACTGAGCCGAAGCAGCAGTTACAGTCGGAATTCCGGGTACTGTAAGAACACCGCCCGAAACAGTAAAATTTATTGTGGCTTGTCCGGAAAACGCAACATGGACAGTGACTTCATCAATATCTATAACTTCAAGATCCGGTATAATAACTGTCGCCTCTGTATCTCCGGGATTGCCGCCGGAGGCGAACGCCACCCCCGATATGCTCCATTCTATTTCGGCATTAGGCGAGCGAGGGGAAGCAAGGAATGTTACAACATCACCGGAGATTAGCCCTTCTAGTTCCTCGCCTGAACTATCTTCTCCGTGTACTAAAAGCCCGTTTGCAGATAAAGTTCCCGCACCGTCGGCATAGAAATATACAGAAATATCGTCGATTAGCTCTTCTCTGTCATCCTGACAGCCGCAATCACAATCTTCATCACAGTCACAGCCGCAGTCGTCGCCTCCCTCACAGCCATAGTCGCAAATCTCATAATAGCCATAGTCATAGTCACAGTCATCGTCGTAATAATCATCAGAATCTAAGTCATCTTCTGTGTCCACATAGGAATAATCGTTATTTTCGTCATCGTCATCATCGCCTATATAGTCCGGGTTCTCTTCATTTTGGCCGTCATCGGGCTTCTCGTCATTGTCAGAATCCGGCGGATACGATTCTTCCGGAGGCTCGACAATTTCACCACCTTCGCCTGTGCCGCCTTCTAACGGTGGCTCTTCGGGTTCCGTTGGCTCAAGTGGGGCAGGTTCTTCACTTTCTATTACAGGCAAATAGTCGATAAGATGCTCTGCAAAGGTTGATGAATTGCCAAAAACGAGAAAAAAGGTAAGGAGAAGCGCAATGGCGCGATTGGTTAATTCATAACGATGCCACATAATTTGCTATCTCCTCTCCATAAATTTTGACATTTTCACCTAATCTATTTTCGGCATATTTTGATAGAAAGATTAGCTCTTTTTTTATGCACACAAATAAAACTATAGACGAAAATTCGATTATACATTATAATAAAGGAATTCGCAAGAGTTTCCGGCAATTAAATGCAAAATTTGTCACATTTTCGTCACAAATGTTTAAAAAATACTTTTTATTTAAAAAATCTCGCCTTTTCTTCATTTTTCTGAAATATATCGCTCAAGTAAACCCTGTATTTGTCGATAACCTTAATAGGCGAAACCTAGCTTTCATTACCCGACCCCTGAATTTTAAGGAAATAACACCTGTATTTAATACAGTCAAACGATAAAAAATTCGCTGAATTATGTCAAGGATGATACGTCTACTTTAAAGGAATGAACTTTAACTATGAGAATTAACAACAATGTCACAGCTCAAAATTCACATAGACAACTCGGGCTCAGTACCGCAAAACTTTCAACCAGTGTTGAGAGGCTTTCGAGCGGAATGAGGGTTAACCGTGCAGCAGATGATGCCGCAGGTCTTGCAATTTCAGAAAAAATGCGCACTCAAATACGTGGGTTAAACAGAGCCAGTCTGAACATTCAGGATGGAATTTCGCTGACCCAAGTTGCAGATGGTGCGCTTCAGTCCGTCCACGATAAAATGCAACGTCTCCGCGAGTTGGCGGTTCAATCTGCCAACGGTACGAATGAGGTCCTGGATCGTGAGGCGATACAACTTGAGTTCGGTCAACTCACGAGCGAGATAAACCAACTTGTACACAGCACAAACTTCAATGGTCGAGTATTGTTTGATGGAAGCATTGGTGCTTCTTGGGAATATAATTTGGGCATAAAAACAACTCCGTATACAACAACACTCCCCGCAGCAGACGATTTTCAAGGGCCTGTTAATACGCCGGGATGGACTCCGCCTACAGGTTTTGGGTCTATTAGTACAGTCGCAGGTCTAGGTGTACCGACATTACCGACAACCGGAGTTTTTGCCATGCAGCTAGTCACCCCCGCAGATGGCACACTCAATGTAATATTGGATTTTGGAGTTGCAAACAGTGATGGAAGCATGACTGTGGATGACTTTAGGGCATACTTTGTCAATGGATTTAACAGCTTGGGACTGGGACAAGTTGTCTCTGATATCACACATGATTTTGGAACGGGTCAACTTCAGTTTCATTTTCCAAACGCCGGAGGCACTTTTCCGAGCGACCCCGGCCCTTTAACCGGAGTCATGGGGCAACCCATTCCCACTCCTGCCCCAACCTCATCACTTCCTCGTGTTTTTATTGGTCTGGGTCCTATAGGTCCTATAGACTTTCCGGGAGAAGGTGGTGTATACCAACAAGCTACGCTGAATGGGGTTGAAAATAGTGGAGCGATTTGGGCTTCGGGACCATTCAGGACGCACACAAACACAGGACCGATAACACCTTCAACAGTCTTTACAGAAGGTATTCTTGGACCTTTACCAATTGGAATTACCCCACCAGCAGGGGCACCAGCACCGGATTCAGGCTTTCCAAGCTTTACCATGAACGTTGCCGGAGACTCAAACCCAACAACTATTCTGTTACAACCGGGAACGTTCCAAGATGCAGAATCCTTCATTAACGCCAACCGCAGAGCATTTGAAACTGCAACTCCAAGGGCTTTTGACCTCAGCATTGACGATGAGACCGGTAGGCTTTTGCTCACCACCAGAAGTTATGATGGTGGCGACCAAACGATCACATCTTTTGTTATTAACCCAACTATACTTGCCGAGCAACTGGGCTTCGGCGGTGTGACAGCCGGAGATGCAGTCACCGAGCGCGATGAGGGCGGATTTCTGTGGATTCAAAGCGGCGCAAATCAGGGCGATGGAATACTGATTGAAATTCCACGCATTTGCACCCGTTCTCTAGGGCTTTCCATTCGCCGTCCCGAAGATGAAACAACCCCCGGCTCAACCGGGTTTCCGCACATAAGCGAACTAGGCTCAGATGGCTACACCACCGTAGCAAATGTCCAAGGCGACCCGAATGAGTACAGCCTAGATGTTACTTCACACGAAAGAGCTTCAAACGCAATCTCTGTTTTAGATAACGCGATAAACATTATTTCACTGGAAAGAGCAAGAATCGGCGCACAGACAAACCGCATGGAATTCGCCCGCTTAAACGTAGAAAACACATCAGAAAACCTACAAGCCTCAGAATCCCGCATCCGCGACACAGACATGGCTCTTGAAATGACAACACTGGTAAGAAACCAAATCCTACAACAATCCGGCACAGCAATGCTAGCGCAAGCCAACGCACTACCCCAAGCTACGTTGCAATTGCTGGGATAACGACAGGGCGCTTGTGGACAGCAGATGCCCTGTTTTTTCGTAAATGTGAGCCACCGGCTCATTTTTTGCAATTTTGGAGCGGAAATAGATTGTCAGACGTTTTTATAAATGATATAATAGGAAAGGATGGTGTCACTATGATTTTACCAAAAGCCGACAAGGTTATTATTCCTATTGAGAAACTCACAGAATACGCATTATCTCCTGAGAGAGACCCGAACAAAGCAAAAGCTTTTGAAATGGCTTTAGGATATGATCGAAACAATGCAGACAAGTTGCTACAGAATATTTTACATAACCTCGAAAAATACGAGGCTAAAAATAAAGGAAATTATGGATACGGAGAAAAATACGAAGTCGTAATGAATATAAACGGAGAAAATGGAAAATCTGCAAAAGTTTTAACGGCTTGGCTAGATGATGCAGAGACAGGCGAAATGCGGCTGATAACCTTATACGTAGACTCCTGAATATTTTCGAAAGGAATGGTCACTAATATGAGTATAACAGAAGGACAAAAAGTCAAGCTTCAAACTAACGAAATAGCTCGTATAGTTGAAGTCTATAGAAATGGCGAGGCATTTGAAGCTGAGATTTTTAAGTCTATCGGTGGAATTTCTATTGAAACTATTAAGCCAAACGATATAGCAAGTGTATACATCGAAAGTGAAATTCCTATGGAAAAATTCGCTACAATATAGGCTAGCTTGCTTTTAAATTGTGTCGAAACATTCGGCACAATTTTTTGTACAATCAGCTCGTAATCCAACATAAGAAACCAAATCCTACAACAATCCGGCACAGCAATGCTAGCCCAAGCCAACGCACTGCCGCAGGCTACGTTACAACTGTTGGGATAACAACAGGGAACTTTTGAATAATGGGTGACCTGTTTGTTTATGTAAATATTGAAATAAGTTCTTGTTCTGATATTTTCATTTTTTCTGAAAAATCAGCATAGCCACCGATTGAAGGAGGGATGTGCAGTCCAAGCTTAACTACAGATACATCTGATCGAGCACTAACATTGCGTTCATATGTCGAGCCTTGATTTAGCATCAATTCCTGTGGCTCAATTTCTTCTTCTTCCGGGTAAATGTAATATCCCTGCTTTGCATCAAATCTAAACATATACGCTAAAACTTGAAGATAATCTTTGTTGCCAATATTTTCTCTGCGCTTATATTTGGCATCAGCAATAACTCGATTCACTTTATCTCGACCGATAAAATCAGGATATATCAAGCCCGCGTTACCGGAAAATAGTCGTTGCGCTCCTTCGTTCCCCCTGTTTTTGGGGTGATGGAAAATATGTTTTATAAGCGAGTTAATATATTCTTCAAAAAGCCAAGCTCCATCAAATAGGATACCATGAATTTGGCTGACACCTGATCCAAATTTGTGTTTTTCGTGCTGCAAAATCATAATGCACAGTCGCTGCAATGCGCGGTACTCGTTATAGTAAGCGTGACGTACAGGTGTCTTTTTATTTTCAATAATCACGTTTGTTCTATTGTAATATTCATATTTCCCGGTAACATCAACCACAGAGCCCGTCTCGTCTTTGGCTTTGCGTAGCAGATTATTGCCATATGGCTTTCTCTTAATGAACTCAATGGTGTGTCTTATTAGCTCCATCAAATAATTGTCATATGAAAATTCTCGTCGATTGTAGGCAACATTACCTACAAAAGGTGAATTTTTTGTGATATGCCGCACAATATCAATGGTTCCTTTTACCTTTTGGTCATTGTATTGATTGTGAACATATGTCTTGAAAATCCCCTTGCGCAGTGCTAATCTCAGGTAGTGAGGGAATAAAAAAAGCAACAAATTGTATAGTCTATTGTCTTGATTAGCATCAGTATTGAACTCCAAAATATTAGGAACGCCAAGCACCTTTTCTAACAAATACTGAAAGAAGAAATCATCGCGCCCTGCTGAAAAACGAGATTCTATTGTTAAGCGTTCCTTTCCGTAACCCAAAAATCCCATAACATTGCTTGAACGAAATGATTCATTGAAGCTTTGAAGGACCATTTGCTCTTTTGTAATGTCTTCAGCATCCTTGAGTGTATTGGGAAATATGAATACGCCTTCTTTTTCGAGTTGCTCAAGGGTTTTGTCAGCAATTCTTTTTACTAAATTTCTGACATCAGAAAAACTCTCTTTGTTGACTATGCTGTTATCCTCAATCTTGAGCAGATTCATCGGTATCACCTTCATCAGAATTTACTAAGCAATAAGCCCGTGCAAATTTTTTCATAATCCCTTCTTCGTTATGCATGCCACGAATGTAATCCTGTAAAAGCGGTTGCAGGTAATCAACCCAGAGTTGGTCGACGTCTATAACCTTAAGTTTCAAAAAGTACGAAGCACCAATTTGATAATTCTCGCCGAGTTCATAAACTTTGGCGATTTCAATGTTCAATGCTGTCATGCGACGAATTGCTTCTTCTTTAAGTTCATCGCTTAAGTCATCAAGCATTTCTAAGCGTTCGTTGGCTTTGATTTTGACAAAACGAAAACGTCGCCGCATAGCGAAATCAAAACTGTCAACGGAGCGGTCGATATCATTCATTGTGCCAATGATGTATACGTTTTCGGGAATGTAAAACTTTTCATCAGGATTATCATGCAAGTTAGCGTATTGAGTTGAAATTTCACCAACCTTGCCACGATACCCGGGGTCAATAGCAAAAAACAGCTCGCCAAAAATCTTAGATATTTCCCCACGGTTGATTTCGTCAATAATGAAAATGTATGGCTTCATTTTTTCCTGCTTTGCGTTTGCTGTTACACCGGATGCTTTTTTTGCTTTTATTGCATTAAATATTGCCAAATAATAGGAGTAGCCTTGTGTTGCATTCAGTTTTCCGAAAAACTGAGTTACATCTTTTACTTGAGTAAAGTTTTGGTCAGATTCAAGCATTTCCCTGATTTCTTTTATATTTAACCTCAATTTGTCAGATATTTTGTTTTCCGGAATGGAAATATTGATGTGCTTATCATCAACACTTGTGACGCAAAATTTTGTGCCACGTGCAATTTCTAACTCGTCGACACCAAGCTCAATATCGGAAAAGTAATCTGCCATAAGTTCCTGAACAGAGGCCTCTTTTTCGAGTGTTTCCTGAGATTTTTGCGAATCATCGAAGTTCTTTTTTGCGCGAGTGGCAAATTTCTTGAACACGCCATCCCGTAGTTCAAAACCCATAGAACCATCGTCATTCGTCGTGGGTCGCAACCCTTCCACAAAATCTGAATAATCATAGCTCGGATGAAACTGCACAAATTCAACTTGTTTCTTCTGTTCGTCGGTCAGCGATGCATAATCATCAAAGTAGCCATTACTGATAATATCTGCAGCGATTTCTTTTGCAAGATATGATTTGCCCGTACCGGGGGCACCGCAGAATATTATGTTTTTTGACTCAATGAGGTTCTTGGAATACGGATTCAAGTAGCCGTTAAATTCTTGAACTTGTTCCTCAATAACAGCCTCATCATGTTCAGATTGGGCAGCTTCTTTTTTATCTTTTTCACGATAAGTGAGAACAAATTGACCACCTTCTTGTCCGAATCGTTTTAGACACTCTCTTACAAATACAATAGTTGAGAAAATATTCCAACAATAAATGACGAAAAACCGCCCGTTGCCATAACTGTAGGTCATAAACTCAAGAGTATTACGGCTTTTTTTGTATTCTTCAACACTTTTAAAGATTCCTCGGATTACCCCTAAAGTCGGAGTATATTGGCAAATTGGAAAATCCTCTCTTTCTTCAACGGTTAAAGCAGCAATTTCCTTTTCAAATACCTGACAAGCAATTCGCGGCATTGTTTGATTAGAATTTCTTCGCTCACCTTTGTTGTAACTACGGCGAACAACTTTACCTGTGGCATCTTTGTAGTATGAATCTAATGGTTTATAGTTATCGCCCAGTCCAAGGTTATCGAGCGAGAACCTTTCGTCAGTTGACGTTACGCCGTCGGCGGTAATAATCAACTCATATTTTTCCTGTTTTGTATCTGTCATAATATTTCCTCCTCAAAATGGTTTTAGCTTCGACTGCATTACTATGTATGTTGCATTATATATCGAATACTTGAATAAATCTAGTGATAAATTACAGTGCATTCACATCAAAAAACTTTTAGATTTCTCACAAAAACCTATCAAAAAACCAAACTTTTGGTAAAAAATTACTTTTTGTTGTGTTATTACTGCATATAGTGTAAAATAAAATATGCTAATTTGTGCCTGAAAATGCTTGAAAGGAATGGTCATTAATATGAGTTTGTTGACACCTTGGAAGATTGCGGAGGCTACGGGCGGACGGTTTGTTGGACTCCAGTCCGCATGTGAAATTTCTGTTTCGGGGGCGGTGCGAGACAATCGCGAGGTGAAGCCGGGCAATCTCTTTGTCTGCTTCTCCGGTGCGAGAGTAGATGGACATGATTTCGCCAATGATGCATTTCAGCGAGGTGCCGCCTGCTGTCTTGCAGAGCGCGAAATTCCTGACGCAAAGGGTCCGTATGTGCTTGTGGATTCTACACTTAATGCCATACGAGTGCTGGGGGCATATTATAGGAGTCTGTTTAATATTCCTGTAATCGGAATCACGGGAAGTGTTGGCAAGACTTCGGCGAAAGAACTTATAGCCGCTGTTCTTGGCGCAAAATATAAGGTGCATAAAACAGACATGAACCTAAACAACGACATAGGTGTGCCGCTGACATTGCTCGCCCTAAAGGAGCACCACGAAGCTGCTGTTGTAGAGATGGGCATTAGCGATTTTGGAGATATGTCGAGACTTGCCATTATGGTACGTCCGGATATTTTTGTTATGACTAAAATTGGATATGCACACATCGACAACCTCGGCGACTTGCAGGGCGTTTTAAAAGCTAAGACTGAAGCGTTCCCATACATGAAACCAAACGGAATCGCAGTGATGAACGGCGACGATGATCTTTTACGCGGTTTTAATACAGGCAGGAAAACTTACACTTTTGGACTCGTTAGAAACAACAATTTTCGTGCGGAAAATATAGTGAGCAACGGAGTCGATTCGATAACTCTTACAATAGCGCACGGTAAAGACCGTTATGAAGTGACCATACCCGCATTTGGAAGCCACATTTCAGCTATTGCACCCGCCGCCGCCGCTGTTGCAGACCTTTTGGGGCTCACTATAGATGAAATTCAAAAGGGTTTTGCCTCATATTCGTCTGTTGCCGGAAGGGCAAAAGTTTCCGTGAGTTCAGGAATTACTCTCATAGATGACTGCTACAACGCAAACCCCAACTCGGTGAAAGCCGCCCTAACGTCGATTGGCTCACTCAACTGCAGGCGTGTTGCGGTTTTGGGCGACATGCTCGACTTGGGTGAGGGTTCGGCACAGATGCACCGCGATGTTGGAGCTTTTGCTGTGGAGTGCGGTACAAACTTACTTGTTTGCCAAGGTGAGCAAGCGAAGTATTTCTGCGAAGGCTACAAGTCCGCAGGTGGCAATGCGGATTCGGTTATTCATTATAGCGAGTTTGAGAGCCTTTTGAAAGATTTGCCGAAACTCATAAAAAAAGGTGATGCCGTCTTAGTGAAGGCATCACGAGGTATGGGTTTTGAAAGATTACTTCCCGCCACCAAGGGCTTGTTGGAAAGATAGGCGAATCTCAACGCTGTCTCCATCAGGTGCGCTACCAACCGTGAAGAAAACTATATCGCCCCTTGCCACGCCCAGCTCAAGAAGTTCGTATGTGAGTGAATTTATAATGTTTGATCTGCCGTTATCCGGCAATTCCGGTATTTCAACAACAACTCTTGCGCCCGGAGTATTTCTTGGTGATGCAAGAAAATCTACAAGCCTTGACGCTGTATGTTCGTCAAGTGCTGTTTGTGTTCTGTGAAAGAATATGAACGCCATTGTTCCGGCAGCAACATCTAAACCAACCAGCCCATATTCGCCGGGGTCTTGCGTTTCATCACCATCATGACCGGGAGGAGGAGCGCCGCCATTGCCTTCCTCTCTTGGCTCTTCTTCAGGCGGTTCAGTTTCAACGGCTATAGTTTCAGTCGAATCGGTGTTTTGACCACTGCCGCCTCGTGTTGGGTTATGAATTATTCCGCTGGACAACTCCTCGTCAGAATCGGATGCATCATCTGCAACATCGACAGATATGTCCGGCGTGTGGGTGCCGCCCCATGCGTTGATGGAAATGATAAAAGAAAGCACTACTAACACAAGTACGAATAAAACTACAATTATAAACTTGCCACGTTCCGTAATTTCATAGCCTTTCATATTGATGACCATCCTTTCCTTTCGGAAATCTTATAGAGAAAAAAGCGAATAGCTTCATAAATTCACATATGAGCTGTTATGGTATCATATTTATTTCATTTATGCAAACATTTTTTATGTAAACTTAAAAACTTGTAAACTACCCTGAGATAAATGTTAAAATTTCTTTCAAGCGTTGAGCCTCAGCTTCAATGGTGAAAAATTGCCTTTTGTGCAAGTCTCTGCGGCTTTCAAGAAGTTTTTTCGCTCGCACAACCTGATGTTCCAGTGACTCAATTTCTGCATGGCGTGCCGCAATGTAATCATCGGTGTGCCTTGCAAATCTTTCTGCATACTCTTTAAGCATTTTCACGCGCAAAACTCCATCGCCCATGAGCATGTCATAATCAAAACCGGAGGCTGTGATGATTTTGTTTACTATCTCGCGACGAGATGAATCCGGGAGTGAATCGGGGAGTGTTCTGAGATATTCTTCAATGAGGTATACTGAATCTGTTTTTCTTGGGCGGAGCGCTAACGCCTCGTATAGTTCATTTATATTGAGATATCTCTCGGTATAGTTGTCGGGTTGTTGCCGCGGAGAAGAAAATGTTGGTTCCGGAGTGGGGGACTCTGCCGGGACTCCATCACTGCTTTCTTGTCTAAATGGAGTGAAACTTGCTTGTGGTGGCGGCATTTCCGACCTTTGAGGGGGGGGAACTTGAGGTGGAATATATGGCTCAGGCTCAGGTTCAGGCTCCGGAGCAGGTGATGGCGCAGGTGTTGAAGGAGCGTAGAGACTTTCGTCAATTGTTGTTGTGGGATATCTGGTCGGTAAGGAACCAGAGGAAAAGCTCTCTGTTTTATCGGTTTCGCCTGCATCTGGCTCGTCAGGGAATGACTGAGTGTTAATCCCCGGAACGGGTTGTCTGGAGGCTGTCTTAATAACAGAATCATCCGGTGTATCAAATATTGGCTTGATATCCGGATTGTATTTCGTGATTGTATCATTAAGACTGTCGCCCGTGGTGTCCTCGACTTTTCTAATCAATCCTCTGCGCTCCAGCATTGACTTAAGTTTGCTCTCGCTTTTCTTTCCTGCCATAGCTCGGACCTCCAACCTGTCTTTTTTATGTGAATTTATCGTGTTAAGGAATTCCTTAACTGAACATAGTCTCCATTTAAGATTTTATAGCAAAATTAGTACATATGTCAAGGTTTATTTATGAAAGACTGGATTTTTTTCAAAAATATGTTATAATGAGCACCAAGGCGAAAGAATATTGCCATACAGTGTGGGCAGTAGAAATACTGTTTTACGACTGAATAAAACACTTGAAAGGGTCTATCCAATGGCTAAAGAAACATTCTACATCACAACACCAATTTACTATCCTTCAAACAAGCTACACGTCGGCAACGCCTACTGCACAGTGATTGCGGACGCCATGGCGAGGTATAAGCGAATGCGTGGTTATGATGTTATGTTCCTTACCGGCACGGATGAACATGGCGTTAAAATCGAACAATGCGCGCAGGCGCAGGGCGTTTCCCCTAAAGATTTTGTCGATAACATGATTAGTGGCGAGGGTGGAATTCTCGACCTTTGGAAAATTTTAAATATCTCTTATGATCGTTTTATTCGCACAACAGACGATTACCACATCGAGTCTGCTCAGAAGATTTTTAAGACTCTGTATGAAAAAGGTGACATCTATAAAGGCGTTTATAAAGGCAGTTACTGCGCCCCTTGCGAGTCGTTTTGGACATCAAGCCAGCTTGTGGAAGGAAAATGCCCTGACTGTTCACGCGATGTTTCCGAAGCCGAAGAGGAGGCATATTTCTTCAAACAATCAAAATATGCCGAGCAGATAATGAAGCTGATTCCAGACTATTTGGAGCCTAAGTCCCGAGTTAATGAGATGATGAACAACTTTCTGTTGCCGGGGTTAGATGATGTCTGCGTCTCCCGCACATCATTCAAGTGGGGTATTCCGGTTGAGCTTGACCCCGGACATGTCATGTACGTGTGGATTGACGCACTTTCCAACTACATCACCGCTCTCGGTTACGGCAATGGCAAGTATAACGACTTTGGCAAATACTGGCCTTGCGATGTGCATTTAGTCGGTAAGGAAATCGTGCGTTTTCACTCTATCATGTGGCCTGCAATGCTGATTGCTCTTGACGTGCCGCTTCCGAAAAAGGTTCTTGGTACAGGGTGGTTGCTTTTTGACGGAGAAAAGATGGGCAAGTCAAAAGGCAACTCAGCAGACCCAATAGCGCTCTCTGAGCGTTACGGAGTGGATGCTCTACGCTTTTTCCTGCTCCGTGAATACAATTTGACATTCGGTTCTGACGGCCCCTTTAGTGTCGAGCTGTTAATTTCGCGAATAAATCAAGACTTAGCCAATGACCTTGGAAACCTCGTGTCCCGAACTGTTTCAATGGTGGAGAAGTATTTCGGCGGAACTTTGCCGAGCGAGCATGTTGCTCAGCCTTTGGACAACGAACTCATTGCAGTGGCTGAAAACTTGCACAAAGTATATGCAGAGCATATGGATAATTTTGATTTTCAGAATGCTTTTTCTGAAGTTTTAAAGGTCACGTCCCGTGCAAACAAATACATAGACGAGACAACACCTTGGGTTTTAGGCAAAGATGAGTCCGAGTTTCCGAGACTTGCGGCAGTTTTGTATAACTTACTTGAAGCTATACGCATATGTACTGTTTTGCTTATTCCTGCAATGCCCGATTCCTGTGAGAAAATTCTCGGCTTCATTGGCGCCGCTGAGGAGATGAAAACTTTTGACAGCACTATATCTTTTGGACATCTCTCTAAAAATGTCACAGTCAGTAAAGGGGAGATACTATTCCCTCGACTTGATATTAAAAAAGAGTTGGAAATTTAAATCCGTTTTAGTTTAGAAAATAGGTCATGCAAAGAAAGGAATGGTCATTTTTATGAATGTGCTCATCGCGTTGTTTCTGGGGCTTGTTCAGGGGATAACTGAGTTTCTCCCCGTTTCCAGCTCAGGACATTTAGCCGTGTTGCAAAATCTCATGAATGTGCAAGAGCCTGATTTACTGTTTGAACTACTGCTTCACATGGGAACGCTGATTTCCATACTGGTTGTATACAGGACTGAAGTCAAAGAAATGCTTAGAGATGGCATAGAATATGTCCGCTTCAAGTCCGACTCAAACGCTGATGAACCTGTCACGTTAAAGCCACCCGGCAGAGCGCTACTACTCGTGATTGTTGGCACACTGCCAATGTTGATAGGGGTTTTCTTCATAGGAGCTATTGAACGGCTGTTTTTTAATACTTTTTTCATCGCCTTCGCGTTTTTAGTCACAGGTGGTCTTTTATTCGTTTCATCGAGATTCATTGCACAGGGAAATAAGACAGAGAAGACAATGACAATCGTTGATGCGCTACTAATTGGACTATCTCAGACAGTGGCACTCCTTCCCGGATTGTCGCGCTCCGGCACCACTATAGCAGTCGGCTTGGCTCGTGGATTATCAGGACAATTTGCGGTAAGGTTTTCCTTACTCTTGGCAATTCCTGCAATATTGGGCGGCTTTGTGGTTACACTTTTCAGGGCAATCACCGGAGGTGCCGACTTCGCAAACCTACACGCATACCTCGCAGGATTTGTTGTAGCGGCAGTCGTCGGTTACTTTGCGATTCAGCTTATCCGCATGTTGATGGCAAAAGGTCGCTTTGGTAACATTGCATACTATTGTTGGGGTGTTGGTATTCTAACGCTGATTTGGTCGCTAATTGCAATGTGACAGGGGATACTGAACAGTTCTGTTATTTAAAGTTAGGAGTTTTACGTGGCACAGGCTAGAGGGAAAAAAAAGGCTTCTACGAGTTCGAGAGCCTCTACAAAAACAACAAAAACTGAGCCGGCGGTCACCACATCGACTGAGCGCGCAGAGCGAAGCCAAACACCGCGCAGGCGGGGAATTATGGCTATCGTCTGTTTTGCGTTGGGTTTGTTCGCTTTTATCGGATATTTTGACAATGAGCCAATCTTTATAAGCTTTTTAACAGGTTTTATCATGAGACTTATCGGGAGCGGATTTTATGCCCTGCCGCCTGCACTCATAATGTGTTCGGTGATTTTGGTGTTCCACAAGGGACGCCCCATACTTTTAAGAACTGTCTGCACACTTGTTATACCTGCCGTCATAGGCGCTCTGGCACATTTATTTTCAAGCACCATAGTGTTTGAAGCAGGTTTTGCTATGATTCCCGCACTTTGGAGAACAGGCGCAACACTTGAATCCGGCGGCATAATCAGCGGCACTTTTACGGAACTGTTAATGTGGTTGCTCGGAAACATCGGAACGGCAATAACAATTATTTTGGGGCTTGGTGTGCTCGTATTTATAGTTTTTAAAACAACAATATTAAGAATCATAGAGACCTATAAAAACCGCCAAAGACTTGAATACGTCCCCAAGCCTGAGCCGGAACATGAGAACCAAGCAACAATGCCTCTGCAAGCACAACCCGCACAAAGCGCTGTTTCAAGTGTTCCTTACACGCCACCGCAATCACCACCGCCATACGCATTTGAGGACAAAAAAAAGTATAAGCACCCGCTCACTCCTGCGTGGAAGAAAAAGAAAATTGACATTCCCTTTGACGAGAACAGTGTACCCGGTCGTGACCACTTTGAAGATGACGATGGAGAAATACCGGATTATGGTTATTTTAAGCGTCAAGTTGACAAAGATAAAAACGACATGCGTGAAAGTGCTGTAAACGACATAAATAAATCCACATATGACGAAAAGGGCTTAGACGATTCAAAGGAAGATGAAAGAACCACCGGTGCGACTAACGAAGATATGCCGCTCGACATTCCGTTTATGGATGGCAGAATACGCCGGCCTCCACCCCTTATCCCGCCGATTTTGCGAGAACAGCTCATACCCGCAGATGAACACCATATTGAACCCGAACGTGACCCTCGCGACATAATTCTACCCGACCTGCCGGAAGATTCCCCGCATGAGCCTTTTAACAACTCCGAACCGGCGCCACCCGACGCGTTTTCGTCAACAAAATCCAAAAGAGAAGCTAAGCCTGAATCTACAAAAAAAATTTCAACTCCGACCCACTCTGCACCGGCAGATTTCTCACCCGCCGGTGGTGCATCCGATTCCTACGCATTTCCTCCACTATCCCTGCTTTCAAAAGGCGAGCCTATATCCGGTGCGGGAGATGGTGAAGTTAAGTTAAATACAGAACGTCTAGAGTCTGCGTTTCGCAGTTTTGGCGTAAACGTAAATATCTCAAACGCCACAAGAGGACCCTCGGTCACACGCTACGAAGCGGAGCTGGAAGCGGGCGTTAAGCTCAGTAAGCTCACAAACCTTGCAGATGATATTGCACTTTCACTCGGCACTATCGGCGTCCGCATTGCCGCAATGCCCAACCGCATCTCGACAGTCGGCATCGAAGTTCCGAACAAAGACATCAGCAAAGTTCACCTGCGTGATGTTCTGGAGACAAAAGAGTTCAGCGGTGCCGCATCAAAGCTGAGTTTTGCAATTGGCATGGACATAACAGGTGACCCCATAATCGGAGATATTTCAAAGCTTCCGCATATGCTCGTTGCGGGGACAACAGGCAGCGGTAAGTCCGTCTGCCTCAACTCAATAATTCTCAGCATTCTATATAAATCCTCACCCGATGATGTCCGTTTTATAATGGTTGACCCTAAAATGGTTGAGTTTAAAGCATACAACGACATTCCGCACCTCTTGGTGCCTGTTGTCACCGACGCAAAAAAAGCCGCCGGGGCTTTGCAATGGGCAACTTTTGAGATGATGAAACGTTACACATTATTCGCAGAAACCAATGCCAGAGACCTCGCAGGGTATAATAAAATTGCCCGTAACTCAGCAGGCAGCGACGATGAGCGTGATCCTCTGCCGCAAGTGGTTGTGGTCATTGATGAACTTGCAGACCTCATGATGCTCGCCGCAAAAGAAGTTGAAGAATCCATCTGCCGCGTAGCTCAGATGGGACGTGCCTCAGGCATTCATCTAATTATAGCCACGCAGAGCCCCCGTGCCGACGTTATAACAGGTCTCATGAAAGCGAATATCCCGTCTCGAATTGCATTTAAAGTTTCAAGTGCGCTTGAATCTCGCATAATCCTAGACTCAGGAAGCAGTGCCGATAAACTTGTAGGCTATGGAGATATGCTCTACGCCCCGACAGGAGCGGCAAAACCTCTGCGCTTGCAAGGAACATGGGTAACAGACAATGAGAGGGAATCTATCATTGAATACATAAAGGGCAACAGCGGTCAAACTCAATACTCCGAAGAAGTAATCGGAGAAATTGAAAAAGCCATGGTTGAAAAATCATCAGGCGGCGACAAATCTTCCGCTGACGCAGGGGCAAACGGAGACTTTGACGAGCTGTTGCCGCAAGCTGTTGATGTAATTTTAGAAACAGGGCAAGCGTCCACGTCATTATTACAACGCAGGCTAAAATTAGGCTACGCACGCGCAGCCCGCATAGTTGACCAAATGGAAGACTTAGGTGTAGTAGGTCCGCACGAGGGCTCAAAGCCAAGACAAATACTGGTAACACGCGAAGAGTGGCGGCAAATGCAATACGTAAGCGGAGTAGCCCCGGAAGATTGAGGCTAAATATCTGTCTTTCCCAAAGATTAGCAGGTGGTGGGCAGTTTGTGGAGTCGTTTTGTGAGAACAGCGGTGTAGATCCCGATGGCTCGCAAAACGCGGAACAAACTGCCCACCACCTGCGGCAAACAGAGGAACGGCCTATGTCTTAACCCCGCCTGTTACTTAACTCGCAGACCATCGTCAGTCTCTTCGAGCTCTACGAACATCGCACGTTCATTCGGGGTTTTGTTCGGGGTGTGTACGGTGAGCAATAATCTCCCATCATATGCCCTAAATATCATGCCGTGCCCACCATCTTTGCCAAAAAGCGGCTCAGGGCTTTGTTTCCATGGACCTAGAATGTTTCCGCTATCTGAAATAGCATAACCTGAGCAATATCCCCCATCTCCAATACAAGACCATAATAAGAGCAATTTTCCGCTTTTCAGACGATATAGGAATGGACCGTCCGTGACATATCCTACTACATCGTTCGACTTTGACGGAATTTCTATGCTCCAGCTTGCAGATGACGATGAAAAGAGAACAGTCGGATCTGTTATGGTTTTAATTAAATCATCACTAAGCCTAGCTGCGCTTATCGTGCCATCTCCTATTTGCTTCCACTCGTGACAAAATATTATCCAGGGAGCATTTTCATCATCGACAAAAAGGGTTCCGTCCAGACAATCCCAATCATTTGGTGTCACAGGGCCATTGCTATGAGGAGTATACGGTCCTTGAGGATGATAGGCCTTTAAGATTGCAGTTCCGCGCAGACGGTTTTCAGCTCTTGTGAATGTGGCAAACATATAAAAACCACCCTGGTACTCATAAACTTCAGGTGCCCAGAAATTATGTGTACCCCAGAACCCGGCAGGTGGGAGAAATGCAGTAACAGGGGGCTCCCAATTTAAAAGATCCGAACTCTTATGTACATTAAAACCTACGCCCGGAGCTTTCCATATGTCCTTATCTGTTGAGCCGAACATATAGTATAAGTTATCATGCTTGAAGATAAATGGGTCTCTAATTTGAATTTCAGAGGTTAACATTTTTACGCTTATTCCTTTCCTTTACTATATTGCCCGCCCGATGCATTCGTACTCAATTTCCCACATACCGTTCTTTGGGATACCCGGCATTTCTTCTGACCCGCCATAACCTGCTGTCATCATAGCGAGTGCAAGCAAGAGTGAGCCATTTCCTGGGAGATAGAGCGGTAAATCATCCCTTGTTCTCTGAAAATTGTTGCCGCTTGCTACATAGTTGTTTTTTGGCGAATCCATCAAAATCAAGTCTATTGCAAGTTCAGGCAACCCCAATCTCGTAGCGGTCATCGCCATCATCGCAAAGTCCCAACCCCACATGGTCTCCTGCTTCCAACAATCAAGTACCTTATTAAGTGTCTTTAGCATAAAGTCTTTGTCTACATATTCGCCGGAGAGTAACCCAAAGGCTCCCACCATCGACGGGTGGTCGCGATTGAACTTTTCAAATGTATCGGGGCAATTCTCGTGCGCCAAATACAAACCATTTTTTGTGGGTAACTCGGCTATGTTATCGTGAATATCTATCCACTCTTTTGGAGGGGTGATATTCATTCTCTCAGACCACTTCAAGCCGGTACTTATGCCAAAGCGAAAATACTCAAGTTCAAAACAAGGGTTTTTCACATCTTTCGGGTCATGCTCTTCTTGGGCGGGTATAACAGGGGCAATGATGTGATACTTGCCATCGTTATCATCATAATAAAGGAAATCACAGATAAAGTCTATAGTTTCTCTCACAACTTCCCAATAATCTTCCAAAAGTGTATGGCTCTTTGTCTGTCTGTAAATCAGTTCAAGCATGTATAAAATATGTGGTTGTTGCCAAATAAGCAGCGTAGCAATGGGTGAGGGACAATCTATTCCTTCGGGATCTACCATTTTTGGCCAGCGAGCGCCTTTATAACCGTTTCTTTCGGCATTTTCTCGTGCCTGCGGAAGTATATCTTTGTACCATCTGAGACTCTTCTCAAGGAGTTTTGCGTTGTTAAATAGCGGCAAATATGCTGAGTGCCAAGCGTGCATTTCGAGGTGAAATCGTCCATACCAACTGTTTAGTGTGAGACCTGTCTCCGCAGGAGGCAAATAACCACATTCTTGAATTCTGGAGAGATAGAGGGATAAAACCATTCGCCGTTCAAGTTCAAAAGCTCTCGCGTCTTTCGCTTTAGAAAAATCTATGATGCCGGTATTACTCCAAAAATCTTTCCAAAATGTTTTGCTGCTGTTTACGCAACTTGAAAAAGCCAAATCTGTTGCAGGGGGCTGTGAGGTGGTAGTTTTTGCAAATGATACTGAAAAACTAAAATCTTTTCCGTTATTTGGGATTACTTCAAAGAGATGCTTTTTTTTGTTGTCTGCATGGGGTCTTAGTTCTCCGCTATCAACTTGAACAAGAACATTGTAGTCTATATCGTCCATAGTTCGATTAATTAGCCATAAATTGTGTTCTTTTTTTGTGAGCTTGCTTATGTGGTCGTCCTCTCTCGCCCAATCAGCTCCGGGCATGTCGTGATGACCATATGGGAATGAAATTAATACCGATGCATTTGCCTCGCCCTTTACGTGAAAACCTAAAGTATCGCTTTCGCTGTTGCATACCGTTACAACTTCGAAAGCCTTTCCTTTTGCGGAAAACCGGCTTACAAGCATACCTTCGTTTAAGTGAAGAACTTGCTGAATATCAGCTAAATCATGAGGGAGTATTCCCTCATTTTCAATATTTAGGGATATACGCCCCAGGCTGAATTTGTGGGCGTTGTGTCTGAGTTTGTCATAGATGTGACCATTACCGGGTCTCCTGTCTACAGCATAATAGACCTTTCTGCCGGCATGGTCATACTCGGTCATTTCCAAGTCTTTTAATGTAAAGGTTCCGCCTTTAGGGTCTACGTGCCAACCCCACTCGCTCATAGTGCAAAGAGGAGTATGCTTTTCTGAATATAAATCATAAAGGCTCTGCATCCCTGTAATATCTGCTGTAAAAGCAAAGCCCCCATTCCCGACGCTTAAAGGCGAATCCGTTTGTATTGCATTTAAGCATGGGTTGTGGCGGCTCACCAACTTATTACGGTCTATCATTCGTTCACCTCGTTTGGTACTGTTTTTTGAAAAGACCCTCCCCCTTAAGGTAGAAGCGTAGGGGGAGGGCTGGGTGCTACTTTAGTTGCCGATCAAAAACTGAATCAAGTCGTAGATATCCTCAGCGGCTTCACGACGAGTCATTACACCAAAGCCTACACTTTCACCAATGAGGCGCAAAGTGTCTACAAACTCGCGGTCATTCGGCAAGTTTGGTCCTTGTGGTATGGTGCGAGGTGCCGCTATGCTGAGATATTCATAGAGCATAGAATCAATCGCTCCTGCTTGAGGTGCCACGATATTGCGCACCACCGGTGATGAAGGAATACCGCGATCGGTTCCGAGAATTGCACCTGCTTCAGGGCTGTTTACGAAAAAGTCAATAAACGCTGCTGCGGCCTCTTGGTGAGGAGATGCAACATTTACAGCAAGATATTGACTTACTTGAATTACAAGTGCGTCATGCTCACCGAGCGGCAGATGTGCAAGTGCAAGCTCATCTGTCATTGCTCCTTGGAATGCTGCCACTTGGTTACTCCACATCAGCCCAAATAGTGCTGTGCCCGCTACAAGGGCTGAGTTTTCAACGCCTGTCTCAGGGAAACTCGCAGTTATATCCATTGGAGGTATGAGCCCTAAATCGCGCATGTCTTCCCAAAGATTGATCCAAGCATATGCGCCCTCTACAGTTGCAAATGTTTCGTAGTCTGCTGTCCAAAGTGGTTCGTCTCTTTGGTTGAAGAAATATGAAATGTAGTTCGCTTGATTTGCGCTATTGTCAACAAATGGGAACACACCGCTTGGAAGCAGTGGCAATATTTCTTGTCCATATGCGATGAACTCATCCCATGTCCAGTCTGTTGGAGGCATTGGTGCGCCTACTTCTTCCAGAACCGTTCTGTTAAATGCTAACACAAGGAAGTTTGTTCCGAGGCTGATTCCATAGAGATCACCGCCGATTGTGCCTGTTTGAATAACGGCTTGGTCAAATAAATCTGATGAGCCTACATTTAGGATTCCGTCGCTCACAAAACCTTGTAGTGGCTGCAAATGATGTGTAAAATCGGGCAAGTTGCCACCGAACTGCATGATGTCAGGTGCTGCGCCGCCCTCCAGTTGAACCGCAAGCACATCCCAGTATGCATCGGATGGACGTGGCTCACCTTCGATTGTTATGTGAGGATTGTCTGCCATGAACAGATCCATGACTTCCATGGTGCGTTGCGCACGCTCGTCGCCTCCCCACCATGTAAAGCGTAGCGTGATGTCTTCGTCTGCTGCAGCCGGCTCATCTGCCGGCTCTTCTGTGTCGTCTGTAACTGCGGGTTGTTCGGGTGCAGGGGTTGCGGCAGGTGCTGCGTCCTGTACGACGGTGTCGTCTGCACATGCAGCCACTAATGCGAAGAGCATTACTGCGGCGAGTAAGATTGCCAGTTTTCTTTTCATTGATTTAATTCCTCCATTTTTGTTTTTATTTTAGTCGATTGTATCTGCAAAGGTTGCCAAAGGTGCCGATAACACAGCACCTGCGAAAGCAAATTCAATCGGCTATTTCTGAAAATTTAAATCGGCGGTCAGTTAACGTTATGCCTTTTGGAAATTTTAGCCCTTAATACCCGAGGTGGCTATGCCTTGGACAAAGTACTTCTGAAGTGCGAAAAACAGAATAAATACCGGAAGGATTGAGAGTGTGGACATGGCTAATACCGCACCCCAGTTTGCCGCCCCGGTTGCATCAACAAAAGAGCGTAGTCCGAGCGGAACCGTAAATAATGAAGTAGAGGCGATAAATAAAAGCTGGTTAAAGAAGTCATCCCAGCTCCAAAGGAATGTAAATAGCGCAACGGTCACAAGCGCAGGTTTTGACAGTGGCAGAATGATTCTGGTATATACACCAAACGGTCCGCATCCGTCAATAGTTGCCGCCTCATCAAGTTCCTTTGGCAAACTTCGCACAAACTGCACGAGCAAAAATACGAAAAACGCTTCTGTTGCCAATAACCTCGGAACAATGAAAGGATAATATGTGTTAATCCACCCAAAGCTGTTATACATAACAAACCTTGGAATTGTGGTAACATGAGCCGGGAGCATCAAGGTAAGCATCATAAGTGTAAACATGATTCTTTTTCCTGAGAATTTAAGCCGCCCGAAAGCAAAAGCTGCAAGCGAACATGCCACTACGTTAGCCAGAACCGCCATACTTGATATGAATATCGAGTTTATGAAGAATCTACCAAAGTTTACTCCTGCAAATCCGCGCCATCCTATTCGATAATTTTCAAATGTAATTTCAGTGGGTATGAGGTTAGGGTTGCTGAAAATTTCTGCATCAGACTGAAATGAACTCAAAAACATCCATAACACGGGGTAAAGCATCAGAAACCCAAACGCTATGATTAAAAGGTGAAGAAAAAATCTTCCAATTAGCGATTTAACGCGCGCTTTCTTTTTCATAGCTATCAAAGTTGCACTACTCATAAAAATGATCGTTCCTTTCAGAAATTTCAGCTAACTTACTCGCCGCTACCATAACTGACCCATGTTCCTGATGTTTTGAATATGATTCCCGTTATGATGGCAATCATTATGAGCAATACCCACGCCATAGCTGAAGCATAACCCATTTCAAAATAAGTAAAGCCGCGGTTATAGAGATGCAGTGTAAAAAATAGCGTGGAGTTAATCGGACCTCCGCGTCCGCCGCTTATGATATATGCCTGTGTGAAAGCTTGGAATGCGCCTATTATTTGCATGATGAGGTTAAATAGAATCACCGGTGTCAGAAGGGGCAATGTGATATTGAAAAACTGCCTGGGTTTACTTGCACCGTCTATAGCTGCCGCCTCGTGATATTCAGGGGATATATTTTTGAGCCCTGCAAGGAATATTATCATCGAAGAGCCAAACTGCCAGACAGCCAGAATGATGAGTGTTCCGAGCGCATAGTTTGGATTTGAAATCCAACCGGGTAAATCTTCAATCCCTGTCAGAGTGGTTATTATAAGGTTGATTGTGCCGTCTCGGGCAAAAAGTTGTCTCCATAAGACAGCGATAGCCACCGAACCACCGAGCAGTGTCGGAATATAGTATATTGCCCTATAGATTCCGAGGAATCTGAGTCCGCGGTTGAGCAACATCGCCACACCCAGCGCAAAAATAAGCCTGAGAGGGACGCTCACAAACACGTAGGTAAATGTGACTATGAGTGATGGCACGAATTGTGGGTCGCCCGTTCGCCTGTCGCTTGACATCATGCGCCGGAAATTGTCAAAACCTATAAATCCCCAATCTCTACCCAAGCTGTAGTCTGTGAAACTTAGATACAGTGACTGTATCATAGGGTATATTGTCAGAACAAGAAACCCTGCAATCCACGGTGCCAAAAATAGGTATGCAATCCAATTTTTCTTTACAAATCCTTGAACTTTAATCAAAATCATCACCTTCTCTAGTGAATTTCATAGATATTTGTAGTGATACAATCACAAATTATATATATTATATACAAAAAATAGTTGCTTTTCTAGGACAATCGTTGTAAGATGTAAGACAATATTTGCTCTTTATGCAATATTTCAGGAGAATTGTATATGCAGTATTTCTTTGAACATTACGGTATGGAAAACGATGAAACCTTTCAGATACTCCCGATGCATAATCAGGCATTTCCTGCACATGTGCATCGTGCATATGAATTGATATGTGTCTATGAGGGTTCTCTCAACTTGCATATAGATCAAAAGAGATACGTCATAAATTCGGGTGAGTTTGCGTTTGTTTCAAACTACCAAGTTCACAGCTTTGCCCCGATAGGGACATCAAAAAATGATGTACTCATTTTTTCTCCGGAAATAATCGAGGACTTTTACAGACCAAATAAAGGGCTTTCTCCTGTAAATAACATTCTTAAAATGCCAAGTTGGCTTGATATAAACAACTTAGAAGGTGTATATAAGAGAAAAGCAGCACTCTATAATATATGCGACCTATTGCTGACCAACACCTCAATGGAAAAACTTTCGAGCATACACCAAGCTACTGCATTGCAACAGATTTTTGGCTACATTGCCAATAATTACGGTGAAGATTGTTCACTAAGAACAGTAGCCAAAGTGCTGAAATATGAGTATACATATGTTTCAAAGCTGTTTAGCAAGTTTACGGGAGTTAGCTTTACGGAGTACTTAAATAGTCATAGAATTTCACAAGCTTGCGCAATCTTACGCAGCGAAAACATGAAAGTGACCGTCTCTGAAGCTGCTGACCGCTGCGGATACGAAAACTTGCGAACATTCCACCGCAACTTTCGCAAAATTATGGGCTGCTCACCTCAAGAGTACCGAGAGACAGGGGAGTAAGACAGGGGGACGGTTCCTTTGTCTTGCTTGCCCCTGTCTTGACGATTTTTGTTGACTTTGCAGGGTTTTGATGTATAATATATGTTGAATATGTATGAAATATTTTCGGAGGGCTAACGAAACATATGCTTAATAATACAGAAAAAACAATGGACAAAATCACTGCGCTTTGTAAAGGTAGGGGTTTTGTTTTTGCGGGTAGCGAAATCTATGGCGGGCTCGCAAACTCTTGGGATTACGGGCCGCTCGGAGTTGAGCTGAAAAACAACATCAAGCGCGCTTGGTGGCAAAAATTTGTACAGGAAAACCCACACAATGTCGGACTGGACAGCTCGATACTGTTAAACTCAAAGGTTTGGGAAGCATCAGGTCATGTTGTCAGCTTTAACGACCCGTTGATCGACTGTAAATCATGTAAAATGCGCCACAGGGCAGACAACTTGCTTGAAAACCTTGGAGTCACCCCTGTCGGTTGGACTAATGAGCAGATGAGCGAATATATCGCCGAAAACAAAGTCGCTTGTCCGCATTGCGGAAAGTCTGACTTCACACCCATCCGCAAGTTCAACATGATGTTTAAAACATTTCAAGGTGTCACTGAGGACAGCTCTACAGAACTATACCTGCGCCCCGAAACAGCGCAAGGCATATTTATAAATTTCAAAAACGTCCAGCGCACAACGCGCAGAAAAATCCCATTTGGAGTGGCACAAATCGGCAAATCATTCAGAAATGAAATAACACCGGGCAACTTCATCTTCAGGACAAGAGAGTTCGAGCAAATGGAAATGGAATTCTTCTGCAAGCCCGGAACGGAAATTCAGTGGTTTGACTACTGGCGTGACTTCTGCAAAAAGTGGCTTCTATCACTTGGGCTCCGCGATGAAAACCTACGCCTGCGCGACCACGATAAAGAAGAACTGTCACATTACTCAAATGCAACATCAGATTTTGAATATCTGTTCCCATTTGGTTGGGGAGAGCTTTGGGGAGTTGCTTCACGCACAAACTTTGACCTCACAGCCCACACAAATGCGAGCGAAGAGCAGATGGAATACTTCGACCAAGAGACAAACGAGCGCTATATCCCCTACGTCATTGAACCGGCACTCGGCGTAGAGAGATTGCTCCTTTCGATATTAGTAGACGCATATGACGAAGAAGTTGTAGATGCCGAGAAAAACGATGTACGCACTGTTTTGCGATTACACCCGGTTTTAGCACCGTTTAAATGCGCTATTCTACCCCTGTCAAAAAAATTAGCGGAAGATGCCGATAAAGTCTATACGACACTTTGCAAGCATTTTTCGGTGGACTATGACGACAGCGGCTCTATCGGCAAGCGTTACAGAAGGCAAGATGAAATAGGCACACCATTCTGTTTGACATTTGACTTTGAATCCATCGAAGATGGCTGTGTCACAGTACGTGATAGAGATTCTATGACACAGGAACGTGTTGCGATATCAAATTTAGTCCCATACTTAACCGAAAAACTAGTATTTTAGGAGTGTGATTTATGAGTATTGAGAAAGATACACGAGATCTGCGGGTCGTAGCTGAGGGAATTCGCCTGGTTACGCTCCAAACTTTTGCCAACATTGGTTTTGGCCATGTTGGTGGTGCGATGTCCATAATTGAAGCACTGGCGGCGCTCTACGGTGGGGAAATGCGTGTAGACCCCCACAACCCGCAGTGGGAAGAGAGAGACAGACTTGTCATGTCTAAAGGTCATGCAGGACCCGCACTCTATTCGACTCTGTGCCTGCGCGGATTTTTCCAAAAGGAAAAATTGCTTGAACTGAATCAGGGCGGTGGCAGTATGCCCAGCCACTGCGACATGCACAAAACTATCGGCATCGACATGACAACAGGTTCACTCGGACAAGGTATGTCAACCGCAATTGGACTCGCTCTTGGTGCAAGACTGAACAATATCGACAACTACACCTATCTTGTACTGGGCGATGGAGAATGTAACGAAGGTCAAGTTTGGGAAGGCGCAATGTTTGCAGCTCACCAAAAACTCGACAGGCTCATAGTTTTCATTGACTGGAACAAACAACAACTTGACGGGTTCACAAACGATATAATCGACATGGGAGATTTTGTCGCAAAGTTTGAAGCATTTGGATTCAATACACAACTTGTTGACGGTCACGACCCCGGCAAAATAAAGGCTGCAATTCTTGAAGCTAAAACTCATCAAAATGTTCCAAGCGCAATTATCCTCGACACAATAAAAGGGTATGGTTGCGACTTTGCAGAGGGTGTCGCAAGCAATCACCACATGAACTTCACTCAGGAGCAAATAAACGGTGCGATTGAGAAGGCAGAACTAAAGCTTGCAGAAGTCCGCGAACTTGCAAAGCAGAAAGATTAAGGGGGGAGTACATAATATGTTTACTATACATGATGTCTTTGAGAAAGACCCCAAGATGATGCGTGAGGTCTATTGTGACACACTTATTGAACTTGCACTCGTAAATGACGATATCGTTGCGTTAGACGCCGACCTTGTAAGCTCATCAGGCATGAAACCATTCTTCCAACGCTTTCCGGACAGAGCATTTAACTGTGGCGTCGCTGAAGCGAACATGATAGGCATTGCATCCGGACTTTCAGCGATGGGGAAAATTCCTTTTGCTCATTCATTTGGTTGTTTTGCGTCGCGCCGAGTGTGCGACCAGATTATGATTTCTGCTGCATATGCCAAGCAAAATGTACGCATTCTCGGCTCTGACCCCGGCGTCACTGCCGCTTATAACGGCGGAACTCACATGCCTTTTGAGGATATGGGAACTCTGCGTTCCATACCGGAAATCAACCTCATAGAACCTGCTGATAACGTAATTTTAGAAGATGTCGTAAGACAACTTGCAGAACTTCATGGAGTGTTTTATATCCGCATGGCTCGCAAAAATGCAGTTTCTGTCTATAAAGAAGGCTCAAAATTCCATATCGGAAGAGGAAACACCTTGATTGACGGCACTGATGTAACCATATTTGCAAGTGGTATCATGGTCCATGAAGCTCTAAAGGCGGCATCTATCCTACAAGTCGACAGCATTTCTGCAAGAATTGTCGATATGTTTACTTGGAAGCCGATTGACACTGAGCTTGTCGAAAACTGCGCGCGCATTACAGGTGCTTTTGTCACAGCAGAAAATCACAATATAGTCGGTGGTCTTGGTAGCGCAATTGCCGAAACTGTAGCTCAAATGCGTCCGGTGCCGATTGAGATGGTCGGTGTTAAAGACCGTTTCGGTCAAGTTGGCACTGAGGACTTCTTGCGAGGCGAGTATGAATTGACCGCTGCGGACATTGTAGAGGCGGCAAAACGTGCTATTGGACGTAAGGGGTAATGGAAAACAACCTCGAAACAAAACAATCTAAACAATCGCTCATATATTTATCGGCACTGCTTGCCATATTTCTTTGGGCTTCAGCGTTTCCGGGCACTAGGTATGCTTTGCAATATTATAGCCCGGTTTCGCTCATGACACTCAGGTTTGTTGCGGCATCTTTGACCTTGGGTATTGTCGGCTTGTTCAAAAAAATCAGTCTGCCAAAGATTCGTGACTTGCCGATGTTTGCTATCAGCGGGCTTTCGGGAGTTTTCCTGTATTCCCTACTCTTTAATCTCGCCTCGGTGACTCTTCAAGCGGGAGTTACCAGTTTTGTTGTAGCATCATCACCTATTTTCACAATGATATTGGTTCGTATTTTTCTCAAAGAAAAAGTCAAAACTATTTGCTGGGTAGGTGTGTTTGTGAGTTCTGTTGGGCTTGCGGCTATTACGCTCACTGAGGTTACGGATTTTGCTTTAAACTCCGGCATGGTTTTAATAATCCTTGCGGCTGTTTGCAGCGGAGTCTATAGTGCTGTCATGCGTGGACTTACACGAAAATATACCGCTCTCGAAGCCACCACATACACAATCATTTTCGGGACTCTCGGTATGCTGTTTTTCTTGCCTGAGGCTATCTCTGAGATTCCAAACGCAACTTTTTTTGCCAATACCGTTGTTTTATTTATGGGAATTTTCCCGGCGGCACTGTCATATCTGGCTTGGGGATATGCCTTGGCTAAAGCAAAAAAGACAGCCCATGTGACTGTCTTTTCGTATTTGATTCCCTTTATATCGTCGGTGCTTGGATTCTTATGGCTCGGAGAAACTCTCTCAGCAATTACCATTGTCGGCGGAATTATAATAATCGGCGGAATGCTAATGACCAACGTGTTTGGCAGAGACTGATGTAGCAGACCCCGCACCAAAGATTATCAACGGAATGGCGGTTTGCGGAGCGTTTTTGCGAGAACAGCGGTGTAGATCCCGATGGCTCGCAAAAACGCTCCGCAAACTGCCATTCCGCTGCGGCTACCCAGATGTATTTTTTAGCGAAAAACTAAATGTTGTTACACCGTCTTTACTCGCCGCTGTTATGTCTACGTTGTGGTTATCAAGAATTTGCTTTACTATATACAGACCCAGCCCCACACCATCTTTATCCGAACTGCGGGCTTTATCTGCCTTATAAAATCTGTTAAATATATGCGGGAGATCCTCTTCGGGGATTGTCTCGCCTTTGTTTGTCACAGATATGTGAACTCTTCCGTCCTGTTGCCGAACATTTAGGTCAAGCGTTCCGCCATCGACAGAAAATTTGATGGCGTTGTCTATGAGGTTGTAGACAACTTGAGTTATTGCATCTTTGTCGCCGCTTGCTATCATTTCATCGTCAGGCAAGTCAGCTTGAACTTCAAGTTTTTTTGTATCTATCTTTCCGCCGAGACTGAGAAGGGCTATGCGAACAACTTCTGCAACATCAAAATTTGACTCAAACAATGTACTAGGTGCCGCTGATTCGAGAGTGGAAACCTCCAGCATACTTCTCACAAGCCTCGTCATTCTTCTTGTTTCAGATGAGATAACACCTAAATAATGTGTATCGTCTGTGCGCGGCAGTGTGCCATCGAGAAGCCCTTCCGCAAAACCCGAAATGACCGTCATGGGTGTTTTGAGTTCATGAGAAAGATTTGTTATAAGTTCACGCTTGTGTTTTTCAGAATTTTCAAGTGATTCTGCCATGGCGTTAAATGCGTGAGTGAGCTGACCTATCTCATCGTCTCTGCCCGTGTCTTTGACACGCTCTTCAAACTCACCGCGAGCAAAACGCAGAGCAGCGTTAGCCATTTCAATAAGCGGCTCTGTTTGTTTTTTCGCAGCTATAAACGAAACAAGAAAAGCAAGAACCATAACTCCAAGGGCGATTGACACAAAACCACCGGAAATACTGAACCACTGCTGTCTAAAAGCTTGTAAGTCGCTGGTCACGAACAGATACCCAAAAACTTCGTAAATATCGCCCTCTGCAAGCACTATAGGTAATGCCGCTACTTGCCTTGTGCGAGCATATAAATCTCCCATCTCCGAGCGGAGAATCTCATAATTACTCAGGTTTGCGAAATCCAGCAGATAGTGGGGTAAGCTCATGCCTATGTGATGTGGCAAAATTTCCGAACATGCAATTACCATTCCGTCAGAGTCAGTTAAAAGCAAGTCAAAGCCTGTCACTCCGGCGGTCATTGTAAGCCAAGGATCCAAGCTTTCATCGTTAATTTGAATCCCGTGATGATGAATCTGCTCTCTGATATACACGGTAGTCTCACGCAATGTGGAAAACATTAAAGTTCTGTTTTCATTGTGTGTGCGATTGTAACTCAGCGCAATAAAAAGCCCACCCAGAAGCGAAAAGCTAATGAATACAATAAGTGCAGTAGCCAAAAATATTCTAAAATAAATACTTTTTCTCATGCAGGGCTTACCTCTTTTAATGTTTTCATAGGAAAAATGGGGTTACGAACCAAAGCTAATCCAATTTTAGGCGCAATTACCAAAGCAATGCCGCAAAATTGCTTTTTGTACTGATTAGTCAGCAGAGACTTCAAATTTGTAGCCCACGCCCCAAACTGTTTTGAGTGACCATTTACTGCTAATGCCCTCAAGCTTCTCGCGAATTCGCTTGATATGTACATCAACAGTGCGTGAATCTCCGAAGTAATCAAATCCCCAAACCTCATCAAGAAGCTGATTTCTTGTATAGACTCTGTTTGGTGATGATGCGAGGTGGAACAGTAGCTCCATTTCTTTTGGCGGAGCATCCATGCGTTGACCTTTGACAAGAAGTTCGAATGAATCCATGTCGATGATGAGGTTGTCGAAAGTGAGCCGTTTTTCACCGGGCTCCTCTGTGACTTCAAAGCGGCGCATAACAGCGTGTATGCGTGCCATCAGTTCACCGACCTCAAATGGTTTGACGATATAGTCGTCTGCGCCCATTTCAAGGCCTGTTACCTTGTCGATTGTCTCACCCTTTGCCGTGAGCATAATGATTGGTACATTTGAGAGGGCTCTGATTTCTCTGCAAACTGCCCAGCCATCGAGCACCGGCATCATGATGTCGAGCAAGACAAGATTTGGGTTAAAGGATTTAAACGCACTTATCCCTTTTGCTCCATTCTCTGCTATCTCCACTGTGAATCCGTCTTTTTCGAGATATAGGCGCAGCAATTCTGCGATATTGTCGTCATCTTCGACTATTAGAACTTTTTTTGACATCTTTTTACCATCCTTCATTTTTCTTCTTATTTATTATTATCTATTCTACATATAGACACCCGCCTATGCATGAACTTTTTGAAAACAAAAAATACTTGCGCTTTTTGCTTCTTTTATATAGAATATCTATTATCAAGTGATATATCGCTCACGTCTATCAAAATAAACAACATATTCGGAGGAAATTATATCATGAAAATAGGCTTTCTTACAAGTGGCGGAGATTGTCAAGGCTTAAATGCGGCATTAAGAGGTGTTGCAAAGACGCTGTTTGGTGCTGTTCCCTATGTTGAAATTTACGGCATTCAGGGGGGGTATCGGGGGCTAATTGACTGCAACTGGCGAAAAATGGATATCAGCGAATTTTCAGGTATCCTGCGTGAAGGAGGTACTATTTTAGGTACTTCACGCCAACCATTCAAGACGATTCGCGATTCTGACGACAGCAGTGCTGCGGATAGGTTGACAACCATGGTCAAAAATTATCACAGTGAGTGTCTTGATGCGTTGGTTGTTTTGGGCGGCAATGGTACTCACAAGACTGCATATGCACTTAGCCAGTACGGAATAAATATTGTTACTCTACCTAAAACCATTGACAATGACTTGTATGGCACGGATTATTCCTTTGGGTTCGACAGCGCAGTGGCTAAGGCTACCGATGTGCTTGACACTCTCCATTCAACTGCTGCGGCACATGGGCGTATCTTTGTCTGTGAGCTGATGGGGCGTAAGGCAGGTTGGGTTGCGCTGTATGCGGGTATAGCAGGGGGAGCTGATGTCATATTGTTGCCTGAAATCCCATACACATTTGAGCGTGTGCTTGAAGTTATCGAAAAACGAAATCAAAGCGGTAAAAACTTTTCTATAATAGCTATTGCAGAAGGTGCCGTGACCAAAGATTCAGCAGGTCAAACTAAAAAGAAAGAGCGTAAAGTGAGTGATATTTCTCCCGGCATGGAGCTTGTACGCCGCATTGATGAAAGCCTGAATCAGGATGTAAGACTAGTTATTCCGGGACATTTTCAGCGCGGTGGCGATCCAACTCCTTCGGACAGGGTTTTTTGCTCTCGCTTGGGTGCCATGGCGGGTGAGCTTGTGTTAAAACGTAAGTTTGGGTGTATGGTAGCTCTGCAGGGCAATTCCATTGGAGCTATTCCGCTTAGCGAGGTCGCAGGAAAGCTCAGAATGATTCCGCAAGACAATGAAGTCTTGAAACAAGCGCGTTTGCTGGGCATATCACTGGGAGAGTAAGGAAATCCTTACCGACTATACTTAGTCAAAAAACTTCTGATGCAGTGCTGTTACAGCCCTGTCTGCGTCGTTTTCATTTACAAGCACGGTGATTTTTATTTCGCTTGTAGCTATCATATTTATATTTATTTTTACATCATACAGTGCTTCAAACATAGTAGCGGCAATCCCGGGTGCTGACATCATTCCTGCGCCGACGATGCTCACTTTGGCGACATTGCCGCTCGTTTTTATTTCGGTAAACCCTATGACGGACTTGTTTTTCTCCAAAACCTCAACAACTGAATCCAAATCATCTGCAGCAACTGTGAAGCTGATGTCATTTAGGTTGTTGTGGTTGACCGATTGCAAAATAATGTCAATATTTTTCTTAGCATTTGCAATAACTCTAAACACTTTGAATGCTACACCGGGTTCATCTTTGACCCCGACTATTGATATTATTCCAATGCTCGTATCTTTCGCTACTCCACTTATTTTTGTGTGTTCCACTTTATTTACTCCCTTGACTTTTGTACCGGGCCTATCGACAATGCTTGAAAGCACTTCCATTTCTATCCCGTAACGCTTTGCCATCTCAACGCTGCGGCTGTGCAGCACTTGCGCGCCGAGTGATGCGAGTTCTATCATCTCATCATAGGTTATCTCATCGAGCTTTCTTGCATCTTTAACGAGCCTTGGGTCTGCTGTATACACTCCCTCAACATCGGTGTATATCTGACAGAGGTCTGCATTTAATGTCACAGCAACTGCAACCGCGGTTGTGTCTGAGCCACCTCGCCCGATTGTTGTGATGTCGTCAAATTTGTTTACCCCTTGGAATCCTGCAACCAGAACTATTCTTCGGCGGTCAAGCTCCGCTTTCATACGCTCTGTAGCAACTGACTTAATCCTTGCACTGCCATAGTCGGAGTCAGTGTTCATGCCTATCTGCCAACCGGTGAGTGATACAGCAGGCAGCCCCATGTTGTCAAGAGTCATTGCCATTAGGGCGGCGGAAGCCTGTTCTCCCGTGGAGAGAAGTACATCCATCTCACGTTTTGAGGGAGTATCGTTTATTTCCTTTGCTTTTTGTATGAGGTCGTCTGTAGTGTCGGCTTGTGCTGAAAGGACAACAACAACACTGTTTCCCTCTGAATACGCCTTTGCTATAGTCAGAGCGACTCGTTTCAGGCACTCAGCGTTAGCAAGTGAGCTTCCTCCAAATTTTTTGACAATAAGCGCCATTTAATGGTCTCTCCCGGTATTTAATAATCTCCAAGAATGCGAAATTTTGACATTGCCGTAATATCACGGCTGAGCAGGTAATCCAGTTTCTTTTCGTTTATTACAGAAGTTATAAAAGCGATTTCGGCAGAGGGGTGCTGGTTGAATGGGGCGAAGATCACCGACCCGAATTCGCGCTCAACTTTTTCTTTTGGGGCGTCTGTTCTGACATACCATGCGGATTCTAACAGCTTATGGTCACTCAGATTTTCTTTTCCGCCCTCTGACCAGCCAATCCACCTGCGTGCATGCATGTGGCGCACTGCATCTATTATATCTGCCACAACCGCACTTGCTGTGGGGAGTTTTCCTGCTCCTGCTCCGCACAGAACTATGTCTCCCGAAGCGTTACCTCTGATAACAGCCGCATTCATGACATCGTCTATATCGGAAAGTACGCTGTGGTCACTAACCAGATGAGGTGCAACGAATACCAAAATTTTATCGCCTGTCAGGCGGGATCTGCCGAGCAGTTTTATCCTGTAGCCGAGAGACTTTGTCATATGCATGTCGGCTATCTCAATTTCTTTAATGCCTTGCGTTTGGATATACTTTGGGTGTATGTGCTTGCCAAAGGCTATTGATGAGAGTATGCAGATCTTGCGGCATGTGTCGTGCCCCTCTACATCGGCTGTTGGGTCACTTTCTGCATAACCTTTCTTCTGTGCTTCAAGCAGTGCGGCACTGTACTTCGCATTATTTTTCTCCATGCTTGTGAGAATGTAATTTGTTGTGCCGTTCAGTATGCCGTATATTTCGCTTATGATGTTTGCAGTCATACACTGCACAAGTGGTCTTATGATGGGGATTGCACCGCCCACGCTCGCCTCAAAAAGATAGTTGACTCCTTTTTCCGCAGCAATGTTCATAAGTTCGTTGCCAAACTCAGCGACGAGTTCTTTGTTTGAACTTATAACGCTTTTGCCTGCATTTAAACTTTTGCGAGTGTAGTCAAGAGCCGCACCTGTCCCACCGATGACTTCAACAACGATTTTCACTTCGGGGTCATTTAAGATCTCATCGAAGTGTGCTACAAACAAAACCTTGCGTGGGCTATCGGGGAAATCTCTGATGTCGAGTATGTACTTGACATGTATTTCGTGACCCGCATTTTGCGTGATTAGTTCTCTGTTTCTTTCAAGAACAGCGGCAACACCTGTGCCGACGACGCCGTAGCCGAGTATAGCGATTTTTATCATATTTATGACCATTCCTTTTCGTTACGCTATAAGGCAGAAAACGACAATGTGCACGATATAACATGGTATTCTATCACAATGACATCAAATGTGCAATGAGCATTGTAATACTAAATAAGATTGGCTGATGGATTATATATACGGCTAGGGCTTTTCTTCCAATTGCAGGGAATATCGGAAATTTTTTCTCGTAAAACCATTTTGGGAACTTCCCATCTTTTATGTATGTCCCCGCCCATGTGCCGAAGAGGAATACAAAAATTCCCGGAAGTATCGGCTGGTAGTCAAAACTCACAAAACCAACCTGATGCCATCCGAGCACAGATAATATGTCTCGCATTACGAGATTATCTGATGTGGGAGATAAAAAAACTCTTGCAGCGATACTTGAGAGAATCAAAGCTATGTACAACGCAGGTGCAACTTTTGCAGGCAACTTATCCCAGAATTTTCTTGTGAGTCCGTAAAATATCATAAGTAGACCAAGTTTATGCAGAATTCCGAAAGTTATTGGCATTTCCATTCGTGTTGTAACATACGTAACTATTACAGCAAACACTATGCAGATTGCCCCTCTTTCAATATTTCCTTTAGAAAATCGTGAGGAAATGCCTGAGACAAGTACAAACAAGCCTACAAAAAAAGGTTGCAAAACATCAAATACCGGATTTCTGTATACCCACCACGGTGCACCCAAAAATGCGGCGGAGTTGTAAAGGGCATGGTGTGCGACCATCATCACTACGGCAAAGCCGCGGACAGCATCAATTATTTCGATTCGTCTTTTTGTATCACTCATGATTAATATTTTAACAGAAAAGCAAGTCGGTTGCAAGAGGCGTGTCACACTATGTGCGAAATTGCAAAAACATGTGACTTTTTGTGTTGTAAAATAAATAGAAATGTGATAACATAACACAATCGGCAATTAGTAGGGGAATGGTCATTTTGTGCATGAGCAGCTTCGAAAGGAATAGTCATTTTAATGGAACTTAGCGATGATCTCATAGAGCTAAACAGGCAGATTGATGTCTTAATTTTCGAGGAAATGTTGCTGAGTGTGATTGCATACTGGCTACTTGGCATCATGTGCTTAGTATTCTTTATAGTATCAATTGTAAAATTTGCACGCAAAAAGTGGAACAGCTATTACCTTATTTTTATAAATCTGTTAGTATTACTGTGGTCAATTTCATCTCTTTTTGCGCTCTACTCATATCAGCAATTTACAATTGACTTCTACAACGCATTGAGGCTTATCTTATTTGTGCCGATTCCGGCACTGCTTGTCATGCACATCCACAAGCAGGTTTCATATAAGCCTGTGCGATTGATAGCTGCGATGTTTTATATTGCAGCCCCTTTCGTCGTAGTCTCTGTTCTCACTTTACGCTTTTATAATGCATTTATATACAGTAGCGTTTCCCAAAGCATTGCGGAGGGGTGGATATCGCACTTTTTCTTCCTGTATGCCGTTATATCCGTTATAAGCTCCTACCTGCTGTGCTTTAATGTGTTTTACCAAATGCCACCGCGAGCAAGGCGGTCTACTCGGTCTATTTTGGCAAGTGTAATTACACTCACCATATTGCTGATTTTTTACATAATTTGGCCGTATGGATTAGTTGAAAATCTCATATCAGACATCATACCTCTTGATGTGATTGTGTCTGCTGCAGTGCCTTTTGCCCTTATAACTTTCATATATCCCCTATATGATTCAATCTCCATTATGCCCGCTTCCGATGTCATTGTCACATCGCGTGAGTTTGTAATGAAAGGCCTGAGTACAACAGTTTTAGTTCTAAATAAAAGACAGCTTATTTTGGACTGGAACCGCAGGGATTGGACTGAAAACAATCTGCTTCCGAAACCCATGTATAAAGAAAACTACTGCAACTATTTAAAGCGTGTTCTGAGTGCGACTTCAGGCAGGGTTTCCAGGCACAGCAACGACATTTTCATTATTAAGACCGACGACAACAATGAGTCTCACCTTATGCAGCGAGTTCATGAGGTCGGAAATAAAAAGCACATGATGGGATATATTGTCGAAATTGCTGATGTGACCCACCTTTACACAAAACTGAGATATTTTGAAGAGATTGCACTCATTGATACGCTTACAGGGCTATACAACCGCAACGCCTACATAGAATATTCCGAAAAAGCCATACAAAGCAACAATCTTCCTCTTTTAGTGATAGTTGGAGATATAAATAAGCTCAAACAGACAAACGATTTATACGGTCATATTGAGGGTGATAACCTAATCAAAAATATAGCAAAAGCACTAGCCGGCATAAAACCGGACAACTCATTTCTTGCTCGTGTTGGTGGTGACGAATTTGTCCTGTTAGTTCCCGACGGTAGCGAGGAGTTTGCCGAAGAATTCATCAGTAGAGCAATTGAGGAATGTGGTTCTGTGCCTAATTCTGAGGAGTTTATTCCGAGTGTCTCATGGGGATACGCCGTTATGGCATCAGCTGACCAGACCTACAACGATGTATTTTCGGAGGCAGATAAGATGATGTATGAATTTAAAAAATCTCGTGTCGAGTTCTCGTCAAGCGGAACTCTCCCACCAAAAAACGAAACACAAGAGTGTGAAGTCCCTAAAGAGAGAAATTACAAAAGAACGGAAGCCAAACATTAGAGTTCTTTGTCATCTCCGGAGTTATCAATTCTTCGGGCATTTTGGGCGAACAATGCGACTAAGAATGTTATTACCATTATGCCTTTTGCAAAAATAAGTGTGAATATTATATCCAGAACTTGACCGCCTAAAAGGTGCCCGCTAAGTATTGTTTGACCTGCAATTAAATTCATTGCGAATGGATTAAAAATGACTTCTGCTCCGACAGTGCCGAGTGCTGTCGGCATTAAGACTGCGGCGACTATGCATATTGCGGCGCTGAGTCCCGACCTTCCCGTCGATGTGCCGAGTGTCAGGTGGAAACAGATATACAGTGCGAGATTTGAACCTATGAGCAGGCCTGCCATAACAATATTGAGCGGCAGAACATCATTTGTGTCAAAAAGCAGTATCGATATTCCGTGTGATGCAAGCATACCTAAAAAACCAAGGAGTAAACCTGTTATCGGATAAATTATATATTTCGGGAAGAGATAGCCAAAGCCACGCAGCCCGGAGCTTTTTGGGATTATTATAGTGCGACGTTTTTGCTCACCACCCGCTGCTCTGTTTAGAAATATCAAGAAAACGATAAGCCCTATTTCCGCCACACCACTAATCGACATTGTGACTCCGGTGGATGAATATGATGTAATCATGCCTGTCATATTGCCCACATCCATGCCGATATCACTGTAAATTCCCGCTTCGTCAGCAGCATCAATAAAAGCCGCCATTCCTGCAAGCAGCAGGGGCAAAAACAGAGCAAGGCCTATTATGACCCCTGCAATTATATAAAACCGACCTGTGCGGAAAAATGAAAGAATTTCTTTTTTGAAACTTGCTTTAGTTTGCACGGTTCACCGCCCCCTTTCACTGTAGTCTGGCGCCATAGAGCCATTTGTGATGCCTAAATATATTTGTTCTAAGCTCAGCCGCCTGAACCACACGCCCTCAGGAACTATCTGCTTTGCGGCGAGTGTTGTGACTATCTTATAAAACAGCTCTGCTTCGGCAACCCCCTCTTTTGCATAAAATGTTATATCGCCATCAAATTCCACCAGTTGAGATTCGATTATATCAACACCTTGCAGTGCCGCACCGATATCACTTCCAAATCCGGGACGAACTGTAACGGCATTGTCCACACCAAAAGCTCGCTTCATATCATCAAGCGCACCCTCATACGCCATAACGCCTTTACTTATTATGCCTATCTTATTTGCCACACGCTCAACATCCGTGAGTATGTGCGTGCAGAGAATAATTGTTGAACCTGCCTTGGCTAATTTGCTTATTATCTCCATAACCTCCGCTCTGCCCTCAGGATCAAGAGCTGAAGTTGGCTCGTCAAGAATCAGCAAATCCGGGTCTGAGTAAATTGCAGCGGCTATTCCGACCCTCTGGTTCATGCCTCGCGAATAGGTTTTAATTTGCCTACTTGCACTGTCATACATACCGGTAATCTGCAAAACTTCGGCGGTACGTTTTTTTATGTCCCCCTCATATTCGCAACATGCCGCTATGAAATCAAGATATTCAAAGCCGTTCATATAGCCGTAGAGGGCAGGGGCTTCAGGCAAGTAGCCGATTTTTATATCCTCTTTACCAAACGTAATTTCGCCCGTATCCTTTTTGAGTATGTTGCAGATAATATTCATGGTTGTGGTTTTTCCACAGCCGTTTGTACCGAGAAAACCATAGACATCACCCTTGCGCACTCTCATGTTAAGTCCTCTGAGTACGGGAAAAACCCCGTAGCTTTTTTCGAGGTTTTGTATATACAGCATTTAAGTTACTCCTTTTTCTTAATCGATTAATAAACTAAGCAACATTCCTTGTGAAAGTTCGTTAGCGGCAAGTATCAGCATTACAATTACAGGGATTGACACGAAGAATATCCCCATTTTTTTCCATGGGCCAATCTCAGTCCATGGATTATCTATTTTAAATTTATGCATGGAGCGAATTTTTGAAATAAACACGCAGATGCCCACAATTACTGCGATGAACACAGTTATCAGAAATATAGTGTAAATGGTATTTACAGCTCTGTTTTCTTCGTTTGTTACGGTGACAAGAGATGTGAGCACGAGTGTTGTTGCACCTATTGCATTTACAATTGCGTGAAGTACGGTGACGACATATAACGAGTTTGTCGCATAACGCACGTAACCGAGTGCAAAGCCGTATGCAGTCGTGTAAAAAAGCATGAACAGACTGCCGTGCATAAGCCCGAACAGCAGTGAACTGATGATTATAGCTATGCCGGCACCAAAGGGAGCCAAGGCATCATACATAATTCCTCTGGTGAGAAATTCCTCAAAAACCGGAGCAACCACAACAATCATGAAAACCATTGCAATGAGGTGTACAGCACCCGTTGCCGGTTGAAGCGCAGTCGGCTGAAACAGTTGCTCTATAAGTGTTTCTCCACCTGTAAATCTGCCGATTATGTAGGCTAAAAGAAGAGTAAGTAGTGCCGTGCCGTGCCCGAGTCCAAAAGTAGCAGGAAATGTGCCAAGCGCTCTGGCGTGGCGTTTGGGGATTTTATAAAGAGCGGCGAGCTTGCCTTTATAGAACACACGGCTTTTGAAGATAACCATTGCAAAAAGCAGGGGAAGTACATAGATAAATATAAGCAGTATCGTATACTGCAAAAGGAAAACTATGTTATTGTCCACAGCGGTCATAAACCTGCCAATTAAGCCGGCAAATTCTCCGCCAACAAACCTGCATATGAAATAGACACACATGGTAAGCCCAAGTTTTGTGCATACTATTCGGTAATCACGCCTATTCGGCTCCCACGGTTGTTGTGGCTCTACGGGTTGTTCAATGCTATCCATGGCACTCCTTTAAGACAGGGGGACGGCTCCTATTTATTCTCGCCTATAATGGAAAACCCCTGCTAATGTGTATAGCAGGGGAAGATTTGTGTCTCTATGGCGCTTTATCGCGGGGCATTTGAGGGGTCTTCTTCGCCCGTTTGCTTGCCAACTGTAGAGATTGCCCATTTTGCAACTTGAACGCGCACCCTGTCCTCGCTGGTTTCAAATGTGATTTTTTCGTCTTTTATAGACACAACTTTTCCAATGATTCCGCCTATTGTTGTAATTGTGTCGCCGACTGCAAGAGATTCTCTCATCGCAGCAAGTGCTTTCTTCTTCTTGCTCTCAGGTCTAATCATAAAGAAGTAGAAGATAGCTACCATAACTACTAACATTACAATTAATTCAATGCCGCCACCCATATGTATTCCTCCAATATTTAAAATATTCTACCGCTATGGTATTATACAAGCATTACCAAGAAATTGCAAGGAAAATTTGTTGCATTTATTTCACTAATGATGTATATTGTACAGAGCTTTACTTGCTCGAAAAAGCGAAAAACAACCAACAAATTACAAAATGCAAATAAGCGCTGGTTTCGGCACTTTAAGGCACTTACAACAAGAAAGTAAGGAAAAAAGGAAAGTATATGGTCAACACAATACTGTTTGATTTAGACGGAACGCTATTGAGAATGGGTCAAAAAGAGTTTTTGTCTGCATATATCTCAAAATTGGCAAAAATCTTTGACCGATTAGGTTATGAGCCTAAGCCGGGTATTGATGCTCTGTGGGCGGGTACTTATGCAATGGTCAAAAATGATGGGTCGAAACTCAATAAGGAGCGTTTTTGGAATACTTTTTCAAAAAGTTTGAATCTTTCAGAAGAAGATGTCGTCCGTGCCGAAGCGGCATGTGACAGCTTTTATACAAAAGAGTTTGATGAAGTGAGAGCCATCGCAGAGCCTAGCGATATTTCGGCAAAGCTCGTGAAAGATATGGCAAAAAAAGGCTTTCAAGTAGTGTTGGCGACCAACCCGCTATTCCCGGAGTGTGCTGTGGAAACTAGGTTGAGTTGGATAAATCTTTGTATCTCGGACTTTTCACATGTGACACATTATGGAAACAGCTCATTTTGCAAACCAAGTCTTGGGTATTATGAGCAAGTGCTCAAAATCATCGATCGTGAGCCTAATGAGTGCCTGATGGTTGGAAACAACCCATCAGAGGACATGATTGCCTGTTCACTTGGCATTGAGGGGTTTTTGGTTAGCGGCTATGTTGAGGGCGACCCACCATCGGAAAACTTTGAGTACAAAGAAGGTACACTTGAGGACTTAGCAGGCTATTTTGATAGTTTTTCGACTAATCACACATGAAAGTGCATAAATATTCAGTCTTTTTGTAAAGTTTGCCGATTGATAAATATTCGCATTTGCTGTATGCTTATTCAAATTTAAAATGTGGAGGCATACAAAAATGAAAAAAGCAAGTATTCTTATTCTTATTTTGGCTTCGGTTCTACTAATTACTGCATGTGCAGACGACACTGATTCAATTACATCAATTGACGATTTGGCGACCGCCGTTATCGGTGTTCAGCGCGACACCACAGGACATATCTTTGTAGATGACAATTTCCCTGATGCAACAGTTGACGCATTTCCCGAAGGTGCTGACGCTATCATGGCGCTTCTCAATGGCTCCGTTGACGCTGTGGTTATCGACAACCTTCCTGCCGCAAGATTTGTCTTTCACAATGAAGGGCTTGTGATTTTGGGAGACTATCTGACTACCGAGCAATATGGAATCGCATTTGCGCTGGGCAGTGAATATACCGCTCTGTTTAATGAAGCACTTGATACTCTGCGAGATAACGGTACGCTTGCCGCTATCTACGACTACTGGATAACCGAAAACCCTGATGCATCTCGTTACGTTAGCCCTGCCGGGACTACACATCCTAACGGAACGCTGCGTATGGGCACTTCAGCAGGCTTTGAACCTTTTGAGTTCTTTGAGGGTGGAGTAATTGTCGGGTTCGATGTCTGTCTGGTAAACGCCATCGGCGACTTGATAGGTTACGAAATTGAAATTATTAACATGGATTTCGGTGCCATCATTCCGCACGTCCAAACAGGACAAGTTGACTTTGGGCTTGCAGGCATGACCATCACTGAAGAACGCCGTGAATTTGTAGATTTCTCGCAAGGGTATTTTACGACAGGACTTGTAACTATTGTCAGGGGTTAATGAGTTGTTCGGTCAGACGTAGCAAATTATCTACGTCTGACCGAGCAAGCAGAAATACATCGGAAGGTTAATTCTCCCTTATGTTTGATTTGATAGACACCATTACATCTGCATTTTATCGTAATATGATTCATGATGAGCGGTGGCGGCTTTGGTTGTCAGGCTTGGAACTTACACTCACAGTGACGTTCTTTGCACTCCTCATTGGTCTGCTGCTTGGGCTTACTATCGCCATCATTCGCGTTACTTATGACAGTAGCGCAAAACCCAACCCAATACTCATTATATTAGATCGCCTGGCTAAGCTGTACATCTCTGTTATCCGCGGGATTCCTATGGTTGTACAGCTATTAGTTTGGGCGCTTGTAATTTTGGCATCTTCCCGAAATTCTGTGCTCATCGCGTCTATCGCTTTCGGAGTAAACTCCGGTGCCTATGTCTCAGAGGTCTTTAGAGCAGGTATTGCAAGCATTGATAAGGGACAGTCCGAAGCAGGGCGAAGTTTGGGACTCTCGTATGCTCAGACCATGATTAAAGTTGTTCTGCCGCAGGCTATAAAGAGTTGTCTGCCTGCTTTTGGCAATGAGTTTATTGCCCTGCTGAAAGAGACATCAATTGCCGGCATGGCGGCAATCACCGATGTCACCCAAATAGGTAACATAATCAGAGGTCGCACCTTTGACCCAACGCCTCTGTTTTTCGTAGCGGCTATATATCTGATTTTAGTATTGTTCTTGGAGTTTCTTATTCGCAAAATGGAAAAATCTCTCAGCAAGAGTGACCGTAGCACGGGCAGACCTGTTGCGAAACTAAAGAGGAAAGGGATTGCGAGAGATGATTAAAGTTGTTGGTTTAACTAAATCTTTTGATGACCTTGAGGTGCTTCGTGGAATAGACGAGGAAATATCTTTGGGCGAAAAGGTCGTTGTTATCGGCCCTTCGGGGAGTGGAAAAAGTACATTTTTGCGATGTCTGAACCTTATGGAGTTCCCCACAGGCGGCGAAATTTGGTTTGAAGATGAAAACGTCGCAGGATATAGAAAAGGGAAACAGCTAAATGCGTACCGCCAAAGAATAGGCATGGTGTTTCAGCATTTCAATCTGTTTCCGCATTTGTCTGTTGTTGAAAATATAACGTTAGCTCCAATAACGCTCAAAAAAAACTCGAAAGCAGAGGCAATTGAAACCGCTAAACGCCTGCTGGACAGAATTGGGCTTGCCGATAAAGCGGAGAGCTATCCCTCAACACTTTCAGGCGGGCAAAAGCAAAGAGTCGCAATTGTCAGAGCGCTTGCAATGGAACCAAAGGTTATGCTTTTCGATGAACCAACCAGTGCTCTGGACCCTGAGATGGTAGGTGAAGTTTTAGATTTGATAGGTGACTTGGCAAATGAGGGCATGACAATGGTTTTGGTCACACACGAAATGGGGTTTGCCCGTGAGGTAGGAAATCGCATATTATTCATGGACGAGGGCGTAATTGTGGAACAGGCAGAGCCAAAAACGTTCTTTACAAGCCCGGAAAGTCCAAGATTACAAGAGTTCTTAGCGAAAGTCGTATAGTGCCGAGGAGAAAAACGTGCAAAGAAAACGTAAAATTAAATTTGTTTACATATACCTCGTATTACTATTGATGTTGGTGGTAGGGGTATTCGTTTATTCTTTTTCGACACGTGAAGCGGAACCTTACGATGAAGTGCGAAACATTAATAACGGAGCTTCACTAAATGTGCAGGGTGGCGAAGCCATTGATTACAGTGAAGGAGAGGAGCATTCTGAACCATCGCTCGGTTACATCTTTTTTAGCATGAATGAATCCGACATATTCGCCGGGTCTCTTATCTTAGTAAATCACGAGCATCCATTTGAATTTCCCGTAGACGACGGGCTTGCAAGCCTATTGACCGAAAGCACCGGAACCTATGGTGTTCTGGGTGCAAATCACTATCTATACCATGCCATAATCCCGACGTTGGATGCAATGATGGCGGCATACACCGAGGAAACAAGTGACGAAACAGTTGTAATAATCAGCGCATTTCGCGGCTTGGAAGCACAGCAGGCAGTTTTGACGGCAAGAATTAATTTATTGGGACGCGAAGAAGCCCTGCGTTGGGTCGCCGAGCCGGGACACAGCGAACATCACACAGGGCTCGCAATAGATTTGGGAATTTATGTAGGGTATCAGAGAAACTTTACAGGAACAGGTGTAAGCGCGTGGTTTAGCGAAAATGCCCACAGATTCGGTTTTATCCTGAGATATCCGCAAAACAGTTTCGACACAACAAGAGTAGCCTACGAGCCATGGCACTTTCGCTACATAGGTAAACCGCATTCCTTTATAGTGTTTCAAAATGAGCTGTTACTTGAAGATTACATAGACTATATCAGGGGATATTCTTTCTACTCACCCTTAACTTTTGAGCTGGCTGGCGCAATTTATGAAATATTCTTCACAGACGAACTAGACATACGCATACCAAGCGGCGTATCCCATGAAATTTCAGGAAACAACATAGACGGGTTTATCGTAACCTTGCGGCGGACTGCGGGAAACTAAGAGTCCCCACAGAAGCTGGGCAGTTTGCTCCGCTGACATGGTGCGTGCGACAAGAGCGGGCGACCGAGACGGTCGCCCCTACATATTTATCCGCGTTTCCATTTTACTCCCTGAGGCGTATCCTCAAGGGTTATTCCCATTTCTGTGAGCTTACCTCTTATTCTATCCGCCGCTGCCCAGTTCTTTTCGCTTCTGGCAACCGTTCTCGCTTCAATTAACGCTTCGACCTCGGCGTCAGGCTCTGCACTTGCACTGTCGGCGTCGCCGTACAGTAACCCCAAAACATCGGTGAGTTCTGTTAACATGGAGAGTGCGGCCTTGGCAAACTCTTTTGAAGGCTCGGTTAATGCACCGAGCGTGTTAGCCTCGCGTACAAGCTCAAAAATCACAGAGATTGCATCTGCGGTATTTAGGTCGTCGTCCATAGCGTCACAGAAACGCTCTTTATACTGCGAAAGTGACGAAATAAATTCCTGCTCCTCGCCCTTGATGGAATCCGTGCCGTTGATTGCGAGAAATTCCAGATGCTCTTTTGCGTTTTTGATTCTATCCAGTGCAGTTTGAGAGGAAACCAAAAGGTCACTCGAATAGTTGAGCGGACTTCTGTAATGACTCATAAGCATAAACATTCTGATACTCTCATAGCTGTGGGCATCGGAAGCTTCACGAACTGTGAAAAAGTTGCCGAGTGATTTAGACATCTTCTTACTGTCGATGTTGATAAATCCGTTGTGTAACCAATAACGAACAAACTGAGCACCGTTTGCCCCCTCAGATTGAGCGATTTCATTCTCATGGTGTGGGAAGATCAAATCCTGCCCGCCGCAATGAATATCTATGGTTTCTCCGAGATACCTCTTTGCCATTGCCGAACATTCGATATGCCAGCCCGGTCTGCCATTCCCCCAAGGGGATTCCCAGAAGGGTTCACCGGGTTTTGCTGATTTCCAAAGGGCAAAGTCCATCGGAGTTTCTTTAGTTTCAGTGACATCAATGCGCGCACCCGCTCTGAGCTCGTCCATATCCTGCCTTGAGAGTTTGCCGTAATCAGCAAAACTGGTCGTGCGGTAATACACATCACCGTCGAGCTCATAGGCGTGACCCTTTTCAATCAAAGTCTCGATCATAGCGATAATTTCAGCGACATTTTCCGTAGCCTTTGGGTGAATGGTAGCTTCACGCACTCCGAGCCCTTTGGCATCAATAAAATATTCGGAAATAAACTTCTCGGTAACGCTTTCAATGCTCGTACCATCATTATTCGCGCGGACTATAATTCTATCGTCGATATCCGTGAAGTTCTGAACCAGTGTTACATCATACCCCCGGTACTCAAAATAACGGCGTAGAACGTCAAATATAATAAGCGGCCTGGCGTTGCCGATGTGAAAGTAATTATAGACAGTAGGCCCGCAGGCATAGAGCTTGACTTTTCCATCTTCCAAAGGCACAAAGTCCTCTTTACTCATTGTCATTGTGTTATAGAGTTTCATAAATTATGACACATCCTTTCAAGCTGTGATTATACTCCCAATGCCCAACATATGCAACCCCACCGGGTTACATATAAACAATCTCCCAAGAACCCTCCTGTGGTATTGCGGGACGATTGCCATCGTCCCCTACTCATCTAACTTCAACACCGCCATGAACGCCTCTTGCGGGACGTTTACACTGCCTAGGCTGCGCATACGTTTTTTACCCTCTTTTTGCTTTTCGAGGAGCTTTTTCTTACGGGTAATGTCACCGCCATAGCATTTTGCGAGAACATCTTTACGCATCGCCCTGATAGTCTCACGTGCAATGATTTTTCCGCCTATAGCCGCCTGCACCGGCACCTCGAATAGCTGGCGTGGAATGTTTTCTTTTAGCTTTTCGACAATCTTGCGCCCACGCGCATACGCCTTGTCCTTATGCACGATAAACGAAAGGGCATCAACAATCTCACCATTGAGCAGAATATCAAGCCTGACCAAGCTCGAAACACGATAGCCGAGAAAATCATAATCAAGCGAAGCATACCCGCGACTGCGGGATTTTAAAGCATCAAAGAAATCATAGATAATTTCGTTGAGCGGCATGTCATATCTAAGCTCAACCCTCGAAGTGTCGAGATAAATCATCTCCTTATAGTCGCCGCGCCTGTCTTGGCACAAATCCATAATACTGCCGACAAAATCAGGCGGGCAGATGATAGACGCACTAATAAACGGCTCTTCAGCTTCAGCGATGATGGACGGCTCAGGATAGTTGAGCGGATTGTCAACCATAATGACAGTTCCGTCGGTTTTTGTGACCCTGTAAATGACACTCGGCGCAGTCATTATGAGGTCTAAATTATATTCACGCTCAAGCCTTTCGCCGATAATTTCCATATGCAAAAGACCGAGGAAGCCGCAACGAAAACCAAACCCAAGAGCCGCTGATGATTCAGGCTCATAGGTGAGCGCGGCATCGTTGAGCTTTAGCTTTTCAAGCGCATCTCGCAGGTCGGGATATTTAGCCCCATCAGACGTATACAGCCCGGAAAAAACCATAGACTGCACCGCCTTATACCCCGGCAAAGGCTCACTCGCAGGGCTATCAGCGTCAGTAACAGTATCGCCGACAGTCGTGTCAGCGACATCTTTAATACTTGCCGTCAGATACCCGACATCACCGGCAGATAGGATATCACAAGGCTCCATGCCGATAGGGCGCAGATGCCCAATTTCCACAATCTTATATTCAGCGTCAGTCGCCATAAACTTAACATTCATTCCCGTTTTGAGCTGACCATCAAGCACTCTGAGATAGACAATAACGCCTTTATAGAGGTCATATTGACTGTCAAAAATAAGCGCTCGGAGCGGTGCATTGGAGTCACCCTTAGGCGGGGGAATCTCAGTGACGATTTTCTCAAGCACGTCGTCGATTCCGATACCCTTTTTTGCAGAAATTTCAGGAGCATGGTCCGCAGGAATTCCGATTATATCCTCAACCTCTTTTTTGACTCTGGCAGGGTCGGCGGCGATTAAGTCGATTTTGTTTATGACAGGCAAAATTTCAAGGTTGTTGTCAAGTGCCAAGTATGTGTTTGCCAAAGTTTGCGCTTCAACACCCTGCGCCGCATCGACAACTAAAATAGCGCCCTCACACGCCGCAAGCGAGCGAGAAACCTCGTAGTTAAAGTCCACATGCCCCGGTGTATCAATCAAATTGAGTTTATAAACTTCCCCATCGGGAGCGGTATAATTCATACCGACAGCTCGCGCCTTAATAGTTATCCCGCGCTCTTTTTCCAGTTCCATATTGTCAAGAACTTGCTCTTCCATATCGTGCTGATCTATTGCACCGCAACGCTCAAGCAACCTGTCGGCAAGTGTTGACTTTCCGTGGTCTATATGTGCAATAATTGAAAAATTACGAATTTTATCTTGCATCTGTGTTCTCCTCATATCTTCACGTAGGAGCAACATTCGTGTTGCCTGCGGCGGCAAAATGCCACCCCTACGTCTCTGTCTGTTCTTTGCATAAAGATATTAATCCATCAATGATTTGTTTCTCTTGAGCTCTCAATTCTTCAAGCGTACTGATTTTATCACAAATCATGTCTGAAAGTCTAGTAGTGGCGTCCGCACGCTCGTCACTGCGTCCGAGGAGATAATCGGACGTAACATCGTAATATGAGCAAAGCTTTAATACAAACTCAAGTTTAGGCTCACGCAAACCATTCTCATAATGCGAAAGCACAGCCTGCGACACACCGAGATCCCCCGACACCTGCCGCTGATTCATGCCCCGCTCAACACGTAGTTCAGCTAGTCTAACAGCAAAAATCGTTTTCATGAAAAATGACCATTCCTTTCGCCTCGCTACACTTCGGCTTACGCCAACCCTTTACACATTTCGGTTAAAAATCGGAATAACATGCCTACGCCCGCGCCACATTATAAAGATTGCCGCCATCAAAACAATTGTTCCGTAAATCACAACAACAGCCCGAATCGGAATCACCTCAGCGAGTGCTCCGGCGATAAGTTGACCCGAAACTGTACCAAGGGTCATAATCATTTGGAAAGCGCCGTTGTACCTTGCACGCGTTTCATCGGGGATATAATCTTGCGTAGAGGACATTCTGATATTAAAGCTCGTCACAGTCAAAACACCTGTAGTAAACATTAAAATCGCCATAATTACCACAGGAGTAAACAAAAAACCTATCTCAACAAAACTTGATACGATGTAAACAGTCATCGCAATCATAAACTTTTTTTCTTTAGGCAGTTCAACCTTGTACTGAATAGCACCGCCGACAAAACGCCCGAAAACAGCCGCTCCCATAACAAGTGTATAGAGCATGACGCTGAGACCAGGAGTCTCGTTAAAATAGGGCAAGAGAAGCGAGTGTGACGAAAATGCAAACATCGCCACAAAAAAGTAAGCAGTTATAACCTGCAAACCTTTTTCCTTTTTAATATAGGCAATTCCCTCACGGAGACTTGTAGTAAACTCAGAAAACCGATACTTTTCGCCATCTTCACGGAGATGAGTTTCATCGACACGAATCTGCGTCTCCAAAACAGCCGCAACTAAAAACGCAATCGAAGAGTAGAGCAGAATCTGAGCTACCCCAATAGTATCATACAAAAACGCCGCAACAGGCATCATAACAGCAGAAAGCGGCATTATCATCGACGAGACGGAATAAGCTTTCCGAAAATTCCCCTTAGCGACCAAAACAGGATAAAGGCTCTCATAAGCCACAAAATAAATACTATCGACAGTACCCTTAAAAAACGTCAAGGCGAGCAAGAGCGGATAGTTGAAAAAACCGCCGGAAAGCAGGAAGAACAGAAAAATAAAAAGCCCCGCCGAAACAAAGTCCATAGTATAAATCGTCTTACGCCGAGAAAAAGCATCAAGCAAAGGCCCCGCAAGCAGAGGAGCAAAAATCCGAGGGAGATTAAAAGTCACCATAAAAAGGACAAACAAAAAAACAGACTCACTATAATCAAGCACCATCAAGCTAATAGCAAAGCTTGCCAACGCATTCCCGAAAACAGAAACCACTGACCCAAAAGTCAAAATTGTAAAATCGCGAGTCCAAAGCTTATCCATTACTTATCTCTGTTCTTATCCGCAAACGTCAACAATAGCCTTTGCGAACATCTTCGCATTCATGAGAAATCTATCCTTGCGGATGTATTCGCCTGCGTTGTGTACATTATTATGGTCAGGAGTGTCGGGCATGACCATACCAAAAGCGACACCACCGTCAATCTCATGCACATACGTCTGCCCACCGATGGCAAGGCATTTGCGTTCCTCGCCTGTGTAATCTTCGTAGATACTGAGAAGCTTTTGCACAAAAGGAGTCTCCTCAGGAGTGTGGTGACAACCATTTATCTGATGCATGGAAATCGCAATACCCTCTTTATCGAGAGCTGCCTTAGTCAGCCCAAACAAATCAGCATCATCGGCGGCACTGGGTGTGCGAGAATCAAAGTTTCCGGAAAACTCATACTCGGTAAAGCGCAGAACACCAAAATTGACAGTTATCTCCCCGGTCTTATCATCCTTGAAATAAATTCCGATAGCCTTGCCGACATTGTCCCCGTGTGGGAACAGGCGATTTAGTTTACAGAGATATTCAAAGCCATCACTCTTTGCAAAAGGCATAGCCGCAAGCATTTCAATGAGAGCTGTTTGAGCATTATTTCCAAGATGCGGCAAACTGGCATGAGCCGCAGTACCATCGGCAGTGATAGAGATGAGTCCACCGTCAGCACAAGCTGTCAAAGTCGCACCTGTCTTTTCTGAAAACTCAGCACAAAAACGCTGTGTATCTTCCAAAGATAGGCCCTCGATAGTCGCCACCGCTCTATTGGGAACAATATTTGGTGTTGTTCCACCGGTTACGGACACCACGCGTGGCAGAGAAGTATCTTTTTCCCACTTTGCGCCAAAAACAGGCATAAAACGACCTTTTTCAATGTTAACAATCGGGAACTCAGCGTCAGGAGTGAAAACATTTGGCGGAGTAGTGTTCTTTTTCACATACTGCTTAATATCATCCCAGCCTATTTCCTCACCTGAGCCGAAAATGAGTTGAACACCGTGCGTAAGATTCGGACAAATATCACGCACGCAACAAACCGCGTAAATAGCGGCAACAGCAGGACCTTTGTTATCTACAACACCTCGAGCATAGAGAATGCCGTCTTTTTCTGTTAACTTAAACGGATCTGTTTCCCAGCCCTCACCCGCTGCGACAATGTCAAGATGTGCAAGAATTCCAAGCTCAGGAGGGTTCGGACCGAAAGTTGATGTGATGACCATATCTTCAAACACATTGACATCAAAGCCCTTGTCTTTAAGCATAGACTCAGCAACAGTGAGTGCCTTGCGAGACTCCGTACCGTATGGCGCACCTTCCTCTTTTTTACCTGCGACACTGTTGATTTCAATTAGTTTTCCAAGGTCGTTGAGCATATTGCTTTCGTTTTTGTTGAACCACTCGTCGATTATTGTCTTCAGTTCTTGATTGTTTGACATTTTAAAATCCATTCCTTTCAGTAATCTTTAGGCACAAATTATCCATGAAAAGGCATGGATTTTTTGTGCATCACTTGCTCCCTCAAATTTAATTGCTTTTATTATCAGCGTTGCTTAGACGGTGAAAACGCAGTTTCCCACACATAACCACCCAAGAGTTTGCTAAAAAACTCGTCGCATTTCGCTGCAAATTCGATTTGATCTTCATAAGTGTTTTCTAAAATATATTCGCAGTTTTCTATGTAAAAACTATCATCTTGTTGCGCTGAGACCCTCGTCTCTGCCTGCTCTCTTGTTAGATCATCACGCTCCATAATTCGAGATATGCGTAGCTCCTTAGGAGCCAGAATTCCGATTACGATGTCGCATTCTTCATTAAAAGAGCTTTCAACCAGAGCAATAGCATCAATGGCGACAATCTCTCCGCCACGTTTGTTAAACGTTGAAATTTCAAGATTCAGAGCATTCCACACAAATTTATGTGTAATAGCATTCAGGTCAGAAAGTGCAGCGGGATCTTTAAACACTATCTCCCTAAGTTTCTTACGGTCAACTTTGCCATCAGTTAAAACACCGGGAAAACGTGAATCTATCTCAGCCGTCATCTTCTCATTACTGTAAAGGAGTTCATGATAAATCAAGTCACAGTCAAGCGGCAGAGCGCCCATCTTTTCAAGCGAAAGTAAAGCCATTGTTTTACCCGCTCCCGACGGGCCGGTGATTCCTACAATATACATATGCCTTATCTATCCCCCTATTCTCCCGAAGCCTTCAAGGCTTCGGCCCTATCAGCCATAATAAGAGCATCAATGACCTCATCAAGCGCACCATTCATAATCTGCTCAAGTTTATATAATGTAAGGCCTATCCTGTGATCGGTGACTCGCCCCTGCGGATAATTGTAAGTCCGAATCCTCTCCGAGCGGTCGCCCGTACCAACCTGACTCTTCCGCTGTGCCGCCTGCTCAGCCTCCTGCTTTTGCCGCTCAACCTCATAGAGCCGCGATGCGAGAATTTTCATTGCCCTATCTTTGTTTTTATGTTGACTGCGCTCATCTTGGCACTCAACAACAGTGCCTGTGGGCAAGTGAGTTATGCGTATGGCAGACTCAGTCTTGTTGACATGCTGACCACCTGCGCCGCTTGCCCTGAAAGTGTCGATATTGAGGTCAGTAGGATTAATTTCAAAGTCAACCTCCTCAACTTCAGGTAAAACAGCAACAGTCACCGTACTCGTGTGAATGCGCCCCGAAGTCTCAGTCTCAGGCACTCTCTGTACACGATGCACACCACTTTCAAATTTAAAGCGGGAATAAGCACCGTCACCTTCAATAATGAAGCTGACTTCCTTTACACCACCAAGCTCGGTTTCATTGAGATTGGCAATCTCGGCTTTCCACCGCTTAGTCTCCGCATACATCGTATACATACGGTAGAGCGAATGGGCAAACAGAGCCGCCTCATCACCACCTGCGCCGCCACGAATTTCTATGATAACATTCTTATCATCGTTTGGGTCACGGGGTAACAGCAAGAATTTAAGCTCCTCTTCAAGCCGCTCTTTATCGGATTCGGCAGCTGAAAACTCCTCTTGTGCCATCTCCTTAAAATCAGGGTCATTCATGAGTTCCCTAGCGCCATCCATATCCCGAATGGACTTTTCATAGAGCTTAAAAACATCAACAACAGGCTGAATTTCCTTTTGCTCTCTCGCAAGCTTTGCATAAAGCGCAGGGTCAGAGTAGACCTCTGAATCCTCCATGCGCTTCTGTAACGCATTATATTTCTCTTCAAGTTCCTTCAGCTTTTCCAGCATAAATTATCCCTCGTTAACATTTTACACAATATTCACAATATGTCTAATTGCTAAATAATATCACAAAATCAAGGAAAAGTAAAGAAATGAAGACACTCAAAAAAAATGTTTCTTCACAAATTATTATTATTTTGTTCTCAGTATAGACATTGATTTTTCTTTCAAACTAAGTTAGGCTATGTTTATTGTACCGAGTGTACATTGATTTTTGTATCAGCAAAATACCATCTCAAAAATCGATAAAGGCAAACCTGACCGAAAGGCAGGGACGCAAAGCTAGGGGTCTAAGGCAAAAAGCTATGACAGCCCGGCCGCCGAAATTTTAGAGGAACTTCCTCTTCTTCGGCGTGCCGAGAGAGAGGATTTTTATTTGCTCCAAACATTCACCTCTCCATCGGCGCAAGTGTCAAGGTGCAAGGTGCACCACATGCTCCGGCTGCAACAGAAGTGGCAGCAAAATAAATAAATAGAAGAGGAGACCCACACAATGAAAAACATGAAAGTATCGAAAAAACTACTGGTAAGTTTTATGATAGTTATAGCTTTAGCCGTAACTGTCGCCGCATTCGGCATCTTCGGAATGATGCAAATTAACGATGGCTCGCAAACCATGTACGAGCACCAAACTGAGCCGCTGGCTGACCTAGCGGCAGCGCGCGAGTACTTCCAAAGATTGCGCGTACAACTGCGTGAGGCGCAATTATCAACAACGGTCGCAGAACTAAATGCAGTAGAAAATGAAATCAATCAAAGGGTAGAGACTTTCGAGAGCAGTATGGCCGAATATGAGGGAACCCTTATAAATCCGAGATACAGAGAAATTTACTACAACACAATGGAAATATACGCTCAGTTTAAATCATATGTTGAAGACATCATAAGAGAGACATATGTAATTATTGACACACAAGCAGAAATCCAACAATTTTTACCGCTTGCCGCAGCAACATCTAACTCCGCAGCAGACTATATCACCGACCTGATGAACAGACGTGTTGAACAAATTCACGCCGCAGGGCCATATGATGATATAGCTATGTTTATTGATTCACTCATATACATCGCCTATGCTTCAGAATATATGCAACGCCTGCGCGTACAATTGCGGGAAGCAATACTCGCCACATCAATGGATGGCTTTGAAGCAGTATTGGCAGAAGCGAACCAACGCGAAGAAATGTTTCGCTCAAGCATGGCATCTTTCAACGCAACGATAGAAACTGCAGCAACTCAAGCAATCTTTGACAGCGCAATGAGTGAATTCGAACAGTACAGCTTGTATGTCGCCGATATATTTGAAGATACGCGCCATAGAATAGCACTGCAATACACCGTAGATGAAATTCGCCCGGTAGCGGCTTCGACATCAAACGTGGTTTCAGACGGTCTCGAAGAGCTAATGCTTATCCGTATCGGTCAAGCTGCCGATCAAAACGTTGCCAATACAGCTACATTCAGCACAATGCTGGTAACAATCATAATTGTCATAGTTGTTGCAGTGGCAATAGCACTATTCTTCGCAGTTTACATCTCAAAACTCGTAGCGAAACCAATGGTAACACTCGACGAGTGGATGCAATCTACAGCAAAAGAAGGCAATATATCATTGACAGCCGAGAAAGGTGCAATCCTCAACGGATATAAAGTCCGCAAAGATGAAATTGGAAGACTGTTTAGCTCTTACCTAGACATAATTAAAGGTCTCGAAGTGGTTGACTCAGAACTCAAAGAAATCGCAAGCGGTAACCTAAACCTTGATGTAAATGTAAGGTCAGACCTTGATACAATTTCATTATCACTCAAGCAAATGGTAGAGGACCTAAACAACATGTTCGGGGAAATCAACACCGCAACAGGGCAAGTCGCATCAGGTTCAAAGCAAATTGCAGAAGGATCTCAATCGCTCGCGCAAGGAAGCACAGAGCAAGCCGCATCAGTACAGCAACTCTCAGCATCAATCGGAGAAATCGCAGAAAAAACCAAAAATAATGCGGCGATGGCAGAAGAGGCGGCAACGCTTGCCGAGACAATCATGGTCAACGCAGAAAAAGGAAGTCAGCAAATGGGTGAAATGACCGAAGCGGTCAGAGAAATCAACGAAGCCAGCCAAAACATAAGCAAAGTCATCAAAGCAATAGATGATATCGCATTCCAAACAAACATTTTGGCACTAAATGCCGCAGTAGAAGCCGCAAGAGCAGGTCAGCACGGTAAGGGATTTGCAGTGGTAGCAGAAGAAGTCCGCAACCTCGCATCGAAGAGTGCAGAAGCAGCAAAAGACACAGGCGACCTGATTGCAAACTCGATTCAAAAAGCAGAGTTAGGCGCACGCATAGCTGAAGACACAGCAACAAGCCTTGGCGAAATTGTAACAGGCATAGGCGAGAGCAGTCAACTCGTTGGTAAAATAGCGGAATCATCCGAGGAGCAAGCTGCAGGAATCTCCCAAATCAACGAGGGTATAGACCAAGTGGCATCAGTAGTTCAACAAAACAGCGCAACCGCAGAACAATCCGCAGCAGCATCAGAAGAAATGAGTGGTCAATCGCTGATGTTAGAAGAGCTGGTTTCTCGCTTCAAACTAAAAGTAGGTGAAGGTCTTGCAAAACTACAAGCTCCAGTGGACGCCGAGCGATTTGAACTGGCACCGGCAACAGCAAGCACGGACACAAACGACTCAGACTTCGGAAAGTATTAAAGCACCACACGCGCCAAAGAAGCTACAGTAACTATATAGTTGTCCTAAGGGCGATATCTTGGAGCAGATATCGCCCGCATTTTTTTTGCGACAAGGCGGCAAGACAGAGGAACCGTCCCCCTGTCTTGCCGCCGTCCTGCCCCCTCATTTCTTACAGGACTTTTACTAAACATTGATTTCAGATTTTACATAAAAAACTTATAATTACTCACAAAAACAATCAGTTTTGTGAGGAGAAAACTATGTACAGAAAATTTATTGCAATAATTCGAGTTGTGGCAATGGGCATGCTGATTTCAGGTGCCTTTTTATTTGCACCTACACATGCTGAAAGTGCTGCTTTCTTTGAAGTCCGAAGCCAAGGCGGAGGATGTGAAGATTGCGACTATGATGAATATTCGATGGAGCAGGAGCTTGAAACGGCAGTGAGACAAGTGCCGTACATGCCGGAGGGGGCAGTAGTATCTCCGAGAGATGACCGCCCCTATGACAACATATCCATTGGAGACAGCGTAGTTTTGTACTTTTATACACCATGGTGCCCATTTTGTTATGAAATATCACCAATAATGAACAATCTGCCTGAGTATGTGATGGTCGACGGACAAAAAAGCTATGTCCGCCTTATCAGCTACAACCGTGACGTTGATGCAGACCGTGAAATAATCAGGCGCTATCACGATATGCTAAATATTGCAGAAGAAAGACGCTTAGTGCCACTGGTGATAATTGGCTACAGAGACCTTTTTCTGTACGCAGAACTACGCGAAGGGCTTATAGCCGCGCTTGAGGCAGGGGAAGGTTTGGTGACACCACTGCTAAGCGATTACACGTCCTTGCCGGAAACTACCTTGATGCCGTATATATTAGTAGTAACTGCGCTTGCTGCTTCGATTTTGCTCTTCATAATCCGTTGCCGCAAAAACGCAATAAGAAACAGCTTTCCAAAAGCTACTGCAAACCGCTTGGAAACTGTCTCGGAGTAACACATTACTTACCATAATTTTACAGAAGGGGTTATCTCAAAATAATTAATTACTATATTTTTACAGCTTGACGATTATAGATTTTACATTGCATGGATACAATCGTTTTGTGGAAAGAATCATCCATAAATATTAATTTAAGTATGAGGTACAAGAAAGTGAGAAAGCAAAAAATGATTAAGAAATTAATTTCAACCATGCTCCTTGTGTCAATGTTTACCCTATTAGCCATAGGCGTTGTGGGGTGCGCTGATGACGCAGGTGCAGCAAACGGCGGAAACACAGACCCAATAGTATTCGTGTGGTACCCAAATGAATCTTCAGCGATATACACGGATGCCCGCAACGAGTTCGGCAGGATTATCTATGAAGCCACAGGCAGACCCGTAGAACATATGCTCACAACAGACTATGTAATCGCAATAGAGGCGATAGCGGGTGGGCAAGCAGACCTCGCAACAATGGGACCTGTTGGCTATATCATGGCGCGCGACCGCAACCCCGCCGTCAATATTCTGGTGGTGTCCTCCGGACCATCCGGTACGCTCGACGATGCTGTTTACTTCGGCTGGCTTGCAGTAAATAGAGACATTGAAGATGAGTTCCGTGATGGCGACGGCTGGTGTATACAAAACATTCAAGGGCGCAGCATGTCATTTGTATCAGCGGCTTCCACATCAGGGTTTGTTGTTCCCGTAGGAACAATCATCGAGGAATTTTCAGATTCATGGCCGGGCATTGACGAGGATATAATTCTCGATGCCGGACCGAACGGATTCTTTAGTCAGCAAATATTCGGCGTATCTCACCAAGGTGCAATGTTTAACTTGCTTGATGGGCGCGTAGAAGTTGCTACATTCTGCGACACCTGTGTACAAGCCTATGTAGAACTTGTGTATGGCGAAGAAAACGCTACAGGCTCGATTTACGCACTGCGTCAAGGTGTAGAAGCTCCCTTTACAGGAATGGACGGTATGGAATTCAGAATAATCCGCTCAATTGCGGTACCAAACTTCCCCATCGCATATAATGGCGACAACTTTACGCCTGAAGAAATAGCCGCTATTACGCAAGCGCTCTTATCAGACTCTACAACCATGAATCCACTCATATTTACACCCGACCCCGAAGTTTATCGTGCGACTTTCAGACGCACACGTTATGAGCGATTCATAGATGTGGACGACTCTTTCTACGACGTAATGAGGTAGTATCTTGGAAAAAAAACGTCTTACTAAAATTTTAGCGAAAGCGGACAGGGCTGTTATTGCAGCCCTGTCTGCGAGAGTTATAAAGGCTCACCCGATTGTGGTTATTAAAGAGCCCGCAAAAACCCTTGCGATGATAAAAATGCGTGACCCCGTGAAGCAGGGCATGTTTTACATAGGTGAAGTAATTGTATGCGAAGCAATTGTTGAGCTTGATGGTGCAAAAGGCATGGCTGTGAACATGGGCGACGACACGGACAAAACACTGAATATGGCAATAATCGATGCGGCAATAAACAAAGGAGTGTTTGACGATATGGACGAGCTTTTATCGCTTGAGAAAAATCAGGAAAACGTCCTCCGCCGTGAAAACGCCATGCATTTGAAAACAATGGTCAATTTTAGCTCAATGGACGAGGAGGTGCCGCAAGATGACAGTTCTTTCAAAAAAACATAGCTTTGATATGGTTTTTGACTGCCAAGAGGTCTTTAGACTCATTTTAGAAGCAATGGCAAACCCGTCGCGGATTGTCGACCTTGGAAAATTTGTGGAAAAGCTATATGGAAACTATGCTGTGTGTTTGGCGGTAGCTTTCGCTCTTTTGGATAACGAAGTGAGTTTCCACGTATGCGGAGAACAGAGCCTGTCAAGCGAAATAATATCATACACCCTGGCGGCGGAGGCGAGTCTAGAATCGGCGGACTTTGTGTTTGTCTGTCAGTCTGATGAACTACAAAATGCTATGGAGACAGCAAAATGCGGCACGCTTATAAATCCGCATAAAAGTGCAATGCTTATTATCTCAGATAATGGTCAGCCGCTGATTCCGCTGACTCTCTACGGTCCCGGCATTGACGGACGCTCAGAGGTTCATGTGACGCAAACAATGAGAGACGCAATCGCTATTCGTGATGCTCAACATTACGAATACCCTCAAGGTATTGATTTGTTATTCATATCAGGGGAAGGGAAACTGACTGCAATTCCCCGCCTGACTAAAATGGAGGTGGTAGTTTGAATAAATTCAAACTACTGGGAATGTGCGATTTGCTCCCCCTGCGGGGAACCGCAAATGATGCACGTTAATGACCATACCTTTGCATGGTCGTTTTGTGCTTAAAGTTTTTGAAAGGTATGGTCATTATTATGGCATATGTGGCAGTTTCCGGAGGAAAGGAAGCAATCGAAGAGAGCATACGGCTCTTGGAATTTTATAAAAGTGGAACAGACCTTGAAATTGAAGTGGAAGCAATTGAGCATAAACTCTCATTATTGGTTGAGCGTGTAATGAGCGAAGCCGGGCTTTACGCAAAATCCTATGCAGCGCTTGCGCTCAGGCAGTGCGAGGGTTGCGTGGAGGAGGCAGTTTTTTTACTGCGCGCCTACCGCTCAACGCTTACTCGAAATTATTACACTAAAGTGGTTGACACCGCCAACATGCGGGTTACTCGGCGCATTTCCGCAGCGTTCAAGGACATTGAGGGCGGTCAAATCTTAGGGGCAAGCTACGATTATACCCATAGGCTGATACGCTTTGCCGAAGATGAAAGTGCAGTGAATCTGCGGCAACATATGCAGCGAGACTTGGACTCACAAACGCCGGAAGAAATAACTCCCTGCCCGCGCATATCCGATGTGCTGCGCCGCGAGGGGCTTATTGACGAGTGTGATACGGACGACAGCACACCACACGACGTAACCATGAATATGCTGGAATTCCCGGCAAAACGCAGTGCTCGCTTGCAGACCTTGGCACGTGCAGACACAGGCTTTATTTCAGGGCTTGCATATTCTGCGTTGCGGGGCTTCGGACAGGTTCACCCAACAGTGGGCGAGCTTCGAACAGGATACGTCGAACTCGCTGTACCATACACATTTGACGAGGACGAATCAATTTATATTGGCGAAATACTGCTCACCGAAGTGGAGTGCTTTAGTACTGCGGATGATTCCGATAAATTAAAACTTTCCGTGGGATATGGTGCGGTGTTTGGGCGAAACGAAACTAAAGCAATAGCAATGGCAGTATTAGACAACGAACTTAATCGGGAAGGTCCCTATCCCCCACAGGACGAAGAATTTGTGCTAACCCACAGCGACAACCTGGAGATGAGCGGCTTCATATCGCACCTGAAAATGCCGCATTATGTTACATTCCAATCAGTGCTGGATGTGGTTCGAAAAACACGGAAGGAAGCAACATGAACGAAAATTACAATTTTGCCTTCCTTGACGAAGGCTCTAAACGAGAAATCCGCCGTGCCACATTAAAGGCTGTCGCAATTCCGGGCTATCAGGTGCCGTTCGGCTCTCGTGAGTTGCCAATAGGCAGAGGCTGGGGAACCGGCGGCATTCAATTGACGCTTTCCCTCTTAGGTCCAAAAGACGTTTTGAAAGTCATTGATCAGGGTAGCGATGAAAGCGTAAACGCAGTAAACATAAAGTCATTCGTGGGACTCTGTGCAGACATAGAGACCACAACGGACACACGTGAGGCTACGTTGATACAAACTCGGCACAGAATCCCGGAGATTCCTCTGACAAATAAGCAAATACTCGTGCTGCAGGTGCCAATCCCCGAGCCACTCAGGATAGTGGAGGCGAGAGAGGAAGTCACAAAAAAAATGCACGCAGAACAGGACTACGCACCTGTGTGGTTAAATCTCTACGAAAGCCTGATAAAATATCAAAAAGTGACATTGGGGAGCGAATATCCATGCATGGTAGAAGGCAGGTACATGATGAATCCAAGCCCGATACCACGCTTCGATAACCCGAAGCTGCATAACGCCGAGTGCCTATATTTGTTTGGTGCGGGACGTGAAAAAAAGATATATGCGATCCCACCGTATACCGATGTTGTGTCCTTGGCATTTGAAGATGTACCCTTTGAACCTGAAAATTTTGAGGGGAAATCCTGCCGCCTGTGCCAAAGCACCGGCACATATCTAGATGAAATGATGGCCTCACAAACCGGGGAGAAACTCTATCAATGCTCCGATACATCGTACTGCAAGGAGGTGCAAAATGGCTGAAAGCTCTGTGCTGAACGTGAAAAACCTAACAGTGCGCTATGGGAACGGCTGTCCGCTCTGTGAGCATTCCATGGAAAAAAACCGCTGCACAGTTTGCAAGAGTATCTGGGCGCTGAATGATATTTCATTGGAGTTGTATCCGGGTGAGGTGCTCGGAATTGTGGGCGAAAGCGGCTCGGGAAAAACCACGCTTATGCGCTCGCTCTATTTCGATTTTGTACCAACTGTGGGTACAGCAACTCTTCGCGATTACTGTAGTGGCGAAGAAAACATTTGGGACGCAAGCCCTGCCAAACAGAGAATGATAAAAAATAATCTGATGGGCATGGTTTACCAAAATCCGGTTATGGGACTCAGAATGAGTCATTCCGCCGCCTCAAACATTGCGGAAAAATTAATTTCAGCGGGCAATCGCAATGCCGGCGAAATGACTGCTCGTGCCTCGGAACTGCTTGAGTCTGTGGAAATCCTAACCTCACGCATGAAAGAAGCACCAAAGCATTTTTCCGGCGGAATGCAACAACGCGTGCAAATTGCAAAAGCATTATCGATGTATCCGGCACTTCTTCTGCTCGACGAAGTTACAACAGGCCTTGACTTATCAGTGCAGGCAAAGGTCTTGGACTTAATCCGCAATATTAAAGCACGTTTCGGCATATCTATTTTGCTGGTATCGCACGATTTGGCGGTTATACGTATGCTTGCGGACAGAACAATTGTTATGCTCGACGGCAAAATAGTGGAAAGTGGTCTGAGCGACCAAATTTTAGAAGACCCACAGCACCCATATACACAACAACTTGTACATTCACTTATTTAGGAAGGAATGATTTTTAAATGACTGCTATAAAAAACGGGAAAATAGTAACACCGAATGAAGTGATAGAAAACAGTATATTACTCATTGAAAATGATAGAATTCAAGGCATTTCAGATAATACGGGCAACGCCGAAACCATAATTGATGCGGGTGGCAGCTACGTACTGCCGGGCTTGATTGATGTCCATTCGGACAGATTGGAGCAATTTATTCAGCCGCGCCCGTCGTCGCAGATGGATTTTTCGTTCGCTCTGAAAATGTGCGAACGGGAAATGATAAGCGCAGGAATCACAACAATTTTCCACAGTATTGCGCTGTATAACGATGATTATTTCAACGTATCTCCTCTGCGAACAAAGGAGAATACAGAAAAAATCGCAGATCTAATAGAGGAAAGCCGCTCATGCGCGCGACTTATACGAAATAGAGTACATCTCCGTATTGAAATAGACAATTTAGAAGCCTTTGATATTGCAAAAAACGTGATTTCGCAATCCAAGGTGCATTTGATATCTTTCATGGATCACACACCGGGGCAGGGGCAATACAGCGACCTCAACGTATATTACAAAAACGTTTTGGAAATGGGCGCATTTAAAATGGAAAACATGACCGCTCAGAGCTTGGCAGAGCACCATGAAAATAAGTCAATGCTATCACTTGAACAGCTTAAAGAGCTTGCCTCTTTCGCTCGTGAAAAGAAAATAGCGACTGCCTCTCACGACGACACGGTTGAAAACTTTGACGTAAACCGAGAGATAGGTGTGAGCATAAGTGAGTTTCCGATAACAATGGAAGCTGCAAAAAAAGCCAAGGAATACGGATTTTCAACAGTGGTGGGCGCGCCCAACATACTGCGGGGCAACTCACATTGTGGCAACCTTTCAGGGGCACACGCTATTTTAGAAGATGCTGCGGACATCATTTGTTCCGACTATTATCCTGCGGCAATGCTGAGCAGCATATTTCGAATGCATACGAAACAAGGCGTACCACTGGAGCAAATGGTCAATCGTGCGACCTTAAATCCCGCGAAAGCTCTGGGTATTCAGGACGACTACGGCAGCATAGAGCAAGGGAAAAAAGCCGACATTATTTTTGTGAACACACGGGAAAATGCGCCTGAAATCACTGATGTTTTTGTAAATGGAAATCGTGCACTTAGTATGCAATATTGGAGTTAGGAATGGTCATAAAATGGAAACCACAATTTTGGAGATAAAAAACCTCACAAAGAAATTTGTAATCCACAACCCCGGATTAGAAATTGAATCATGCAAAAATGTAAATCTCAGCCTTGAACAAGGGAGTTTTTTAGGCATTGTTGGACGTTCGGGCGCGGGGAAATCCACCATCTTAAAGTGCATCAACCGTAGCTACGTTCCCGGAGAGGGGGAAATTCTATATCAGAGTCGTGCCTTTGGGAGAATAAGCTTGGTCACGGCGACCGAGCGGGAGATCCTTTTTCTGAGGAGGCACGAAATAGGCTATGTTTCGCAGTTCTTGAATATCATGCCACGCACCACATCAAAGGAGCATGTTATGAACGCTCTCACAGATTCGGGCGACGACCCCGAAACTGCGGCAAAGGAAATGCTTGCGTATTTTTGCTTACCTGAAAGCCTTTGGAACATTTATCCCTCAACTCTTTCAGGAGGTGAGCGGCTCCGTTTGAACTTAGCCCACGCCATGGTTAAAAAACCACGGCTTCTGATGTTGGACGAACCCACAGCTTCCCTTGACGATGCAACAAAAATTCTTGTGCGTGACATGCTGGTAAAGCTAAAAGCCACCGGAACAAGTATGATAGGGATATTCCACGATATCGCTTTTATGGAGGGCGTGTGTGATGCAGTATATGAAGTGTGATTTCCATATACATTCTTCCGTATCTGATGGAAGCGACACAATTTTGCAGCTCATAGAAAAAGCGAAAGCGAGAGGCCTTTACGCTATCGCAATCACGGAGCATGACACACTTTCCCATGTGGGACAAATACCCGTAAGCACCGAGCTGAATGTTGTGGCGGGCATAGAAATATCTGCCGTACACAAGCAAAGCGGCACTAAAGCACATATACTTGGCTACAACATAGTTAAGCCGGAAATAATTACTGAGTTGGTAGAACCCATATTAGAAGCACGAAACAAGCTATCCGAGAAACAGGCAGGGATCATAGCGAAGCTGGGATATAAAATCGATATGAGCCTCCTGCCACGTGCAGATGGCAAATACCTGTACAAACAGCACATTATGTCATGGTTATGTGAAACAGGGCAAGTTTCTGAGATGTTCGGTGGATTCTATAAAAAAATATTCAAAGGTGGCGGCTTGTGCGACTTTGAAATTGAATACCCAAGCGTATTCTACGCAGTACGTACCATCAAGGAGGCAGGAGGGGTTGCCGTTCTCGCCCACCCGGGTCAGCAGGCAAATTTTTGGCTGATCCCAGAACTTATTGATGCAGGTTTGGATGGTCTGGAACTGGGCCACCCTTCCAACACTGAAAACGACAAGGAAAAAATTCATGCCTATGCCAATGAGCACAATTTGTTCCTGACGGGTGGGAGCGACTACCATGGAAGATTTAGCAACCACCCCTATAAAATTGGAGATATTTTATCTGAAGAAAGCGGAGTAAAAGTAATTTTAGGGATTTCATGAGAAATCCCTAAAATTGCTTTTATATAAACTGTGCAAAACAGCAGCAGGATTTATTTTAGTCCTGCTTTAATTTTGGTTGCCATTAACTCCACCAAAATTACTGCAACAACCACTATTATGGTAATAAATCCAAGTTCACGTAAATCAAAATACAGCGAGCCTGCCATAAACAAGTCAAAGCCTATACCACCAATGCCGGCAGCTGCACCGACCGCTATGGCACTTACAAAGTTTACTTCAAAGCGCACAAAAGTCCAGGCCAGTAAATATCTGATCGTCGATGGAAGAACAGCTCCAAAAACTATCGCCCAAAACCCTGCACCACAAGCACGAAGAGCCTCGATTGAACCTTTGTCCATTTCCTCTATTGACTCAGCATAAACTTTAACTAAAAACGATGCGCTACTGAGTGTAAGTGCTGTTACGGCGGCGGTTCCGCCAAGCCCTGCGGCTATCACAAAAACCAGCACCCACAATATTTGAGGAATGGCACGTATCGCAGCAATTATGCCTTTCATAATACTTGCGACTGTTGGATTTGTGATGTTTTTTGCACAGAAAACCGCAATAAAAAATGCGAGAATAGCACTCAAAACAGTGGCGAGTACACCTATTGAAAACGTCACGAACAACTGATACATAGCCGCACCAAAAGTAAGCTGAGATAATGCGGCTTCCCCAAACATTACCCGCATATTTGCAATTGTGCGCGATACCTCACGCATGAAATCAATATTGCCATAATCAAATGTAAGCATTCCGAAAAGCGTAAGCGCGGCAAGCATAAAAAGAGTTAAACGCACAACTTTTGCGCTCTTGCACTTTGCGGCTGTTTTTATCTTTCCGCTGCGACCTTTTTTTATATGCACCTTGAAATTGCCGGGTACAGCCATATTTCTGATGAGTAAGGAATTATTCATTTTAATATTACCTTTCTGATTTGGTTTGCCGTGGTTTCTATAATAACTACAAGTACCGCCGTCGAAGCTATCACAAGCATCGCTGCGTTGAAGTTCATGCGGCTGTAAAACATATGGAATAGCGCTCCTATTCCGGTGCCGGTGAGCAGACCTATGAGCGTTGCGGCGCGGATATTGGTTTCAATCATGTATAACACCCAAGTAATGATTAAGGTGATGGACGAAGGCCAAATGCCCTGAAATACAAGCTGAAGCGTAGTAGAACCTGTGGCTTCCAGTGCCTCCACGCAATCAGCACTCACCTCATCAATTGCCTCAATAAATGCACGGGTAAGCATACCGTATGTGGTGAAAAACAGCGCGAAAAATCCCGTCATTATATTTTGCCCGAACGAAAACAGTAAAAGAATTGCCCAAACAACCTCAGGAATACTGCGAAAAATAGCGGCAATCATGCGCACACTTTTTGCGAGTAAAAAATTGAATTTGAGGGTTTTTGTGCCAAGTAAACTTGAAAAAAACGCAGCGATTGCGGCAAATATGGTTACAGCTACCGATAAAAGTGCAGTTTCAATCAGCCGATCAATAATATTTGGAAATTGCTCCATAGAGCTTTCGTTGGGAATTATATTGTTTCCAAGCCACGCAAAAGCCGCAGGTATAGACAAAACTGCACCGCCAAAATCAAAATTTACAGCACCGGCGGTAACTAAGTAAAGCACAAGACAAACTGTGAAAACAACGGCGACATTTCTCTTTCGCTTAAAGAACACTGAGGTTTGCTTTTTTGCAACAGTTTCAGCCGACATCGGTAATCAACTCCCCTTCATCTGATTGGTAGATCTCATATATTGTGGATTTATCAAGCTTATCCGGGGGACCGTCGTACACTACTTTCCCCGCCGCAAGACCTATTATCCTGTCTGAATAACGCAGAGCAACGTCCACTTGATGCAGGTTAAGTATGCAAGTATATTTCATAGTACGACTTATATCATGAAGTTGATCCATAATTATTTTGGCAGAACTCGGATCTAATGAAGCAATAGGCTCATCACACAAAAGTAGTCTCGGCTCCTGCATTATTGCGCGTCCAATGCCCACCCTTTGCTTTTGCCCACCTGACAATTCATCACAGCGTTTATATGCTTGATCGGTAAGATTAAGTTTTTCCAAAATTTGGAAGGCAAGCTCCTTCTCCTCTTCGGTGTAATGCCCCAGTGCACCGGCTATGTTGCGCTTAGAACCCAGGCGGCCATGAAGAACATTTTCAACAACGCTGAGTCTATATACCAAATTGTAATGTTGAAAAACCATACCTATCTTTGTGCGAATTTGACGGATTTCCTTTTTCCCTGCTTCTATTACATTATGTCCATCAAAGGTAATATCCCCACTGCTCGCATTCACCAGACGGTTAATGCACCGCAAAATAGTAGACTTACCCGCACCCGACGGCCCTATGATAGAGATAATTTCCCCCTCACTCACTTCAAACGAAACATCTGATAGTGCTGTTGTCATCTTGTCGTAAACCTTGCTAACATTCTTAAACTCTAAAACAGACATCACTCTATCCTTTCCTCGACTTTTTACACTGCTACCATTATATATTCATACTTGTAAAATCTGATAGCAGGGCATTGTAATTATTTAGTAAAACGCACAAAAAGAAAAAAGCCCCATACGCAACTCTGCAAGGAGAGCGCTTATGGGGCGGTTTGGTATGCCAAGTGGCGTCAAATACGAACTTTTTTGTTTGGGGTGGTGGGCTTTAAGCTGTCACAGCCATTTTTTTAGCTTTAAAAAGCCATAAATAACAATGCCGGTTGCGAACATAATGAGCAAAGACATGGGATAACCGAAGTTCCACTTCAGTTCCGGCATGTTGATGAAATTCATTCCGTATATGCCTGCAATTACAGTCGGAGGCCCGAAAAAAAGCGTGATCATGGTGAGCTTTCGGACGGATTCGTTCACCTGTGCGTTGAATTTGCTGTCATACAAGTTGAGCAGGTCGTTCGACATGACATAAAGGCTGTCGGCAAAGTCATGTAACTTTGCAAGGCGTGTATCTACATCACGAAAATAGCGGTGTTGAGAACTATCTAAGAAATTATGCTCGTCAATCAAAACCTGGTCGCCGACATAAGAAAGCGCCCGCAAGAGTTTTTTATAGGTATACGCCTTTTTTCGCATGGGCATGATTTCAAGCAGCTGCTCTTTGTTTACCGTCATCTCTATGGAGTCGGTCAAAGCTTCGATTTTATTTTCCAAAACTTCGAGTGAATCTGAGTAATACGAAGTGAGATTGTCAAAAATTACGTAATAAAGATAGGCGAGAGGAAAAGGACGACCGGCTGCCACAGGGATAGCTGACCACAGTTTTTCTGCAAGCTTTGTGAGAGAAGCCCCGGGAGTTTCGGGCAAAACGAGTGTCAGATAGTTGTTTGAAAAAAACAAGTTGACCTCTCGCTGCACTATCCCTTTGACTCCAAGCTCTGCGTAGATTATGCTTATGAAGTCGAAATCCTCATAGTTGGTAAAACGCACCTTTTCATCAAGATTGGTGCATTCATCAACAGTATCATTATCCCACCCGAAAACATCAAGCAAGTCGTTTAACTCTCCTGCATTACACATCAAAAGAAATCTCGACTTATCTGTCAAGGTGGGAATGTGTGTGTCAAATGATTTTTCAGAGACAAAGTCAAAGCCTTTCATAATGGGCATCCTTTTTTACGTACAGTATACCTCAAACACCTTGAAAATAGATGAATAATGTGTAAAGTTGCAGCCTCTATAGATTATACACTAAAAACAATGGCCTCGCCCACCAGGCTCTTCACAACAAAAGCACTAATCCGAAACAATCACCGATAACTTTTATATCGAGTGAATGGTTCGGATTATTACTGTTTGGTATGCCCGATGCGATTCGAACGCACGACCTTCAGAGTCGGAGTCTGACACTCTATCCAGCTGAGCTACGGGCACTCGCGTACAATATGTTAGCACATCACGCCAAAAAACGCAAGAGCGGGGTGATCCAAGACAGGGGGACGGTTCCTGTGTCTTATGCAGGGGACACATACCGGACGGTCCTCACGCTCCGCCCACATCACGCCAAAGAGGGTACAGTGCCACTTTCTTCAGCCACATAAATATGTGCACCTTCAGTCCTCAAATACGCCTTGTAATACTCCGCAACAACAGGAAGCCGCTCCGAATCAGGAGGCACAACCCACTTAAAAAATATATCATCAAAATAACCCGTAGAAATAAATGCAGCTACATGCTCAAGCTCTTCAAATCTCATAGACCTTATATCTATATTTTGCATAGAAAATCCCCCTAATATTTGAGTTCTCACATTGAGTTTCTTACTTACTTAAATTGCGCCCCTCATCGGCAAAGAATACGCGGATAAACTGGACTGTCGCCACATTCGCACCCTACATCAACAATGGAAACATACCCGTCGTCGTAGTATTCAGGCGGATTCAGATCATTACTCAGCCTGCGAATCAGATCTCTAATTCTGTCGTAGTCAGCACCCTCGGCTAATGTAGGCTGAAGATTATTATAAGCAGGTGTGGACGTTGTCCTAACGGGTATAATCTCCCTGTCGTTGGTATCTTGCAACACGCCATCAATAAATGTAAACGTCTGCCTAAAAATAAACGAATCCATGTCAAACGGATGCCTGTTCCCGCCAAAACTGAAGTTACCGAGCGAATACACGATATTGCGCCCATTGTATATCTCAATCCCCTGAACAACATGAGGATGTGCGCCTAAAACCAAATGCGCCCCGCTATCAATGGCAAACCGTCCAAGCGGTTGCTGGCTGGGGTGCAGGTGATACCACTTCTCACGCCCCCAATGAAAATATGCAATAATAAGCTGCGCCTCATTCTCAAGCAGTTCATCAATAGATGAAGTGATATTAGCCCTCATCTCTGCGCTGTCATGCCAAGCGAGGAACCCAAAAAGACCGACGCGTATGCCGTTTATCTCCATAATAGTATTAAATTCATTGCCGAAGTAAGCGACCCCAACAGCCGATAGAGCCTCTCGTGTATCATCAAAACCCTGCCGGAAGTAGTCAAAAGTATGGTTATTTGCAAGGGAAACAACATCTATTGCGCCTTCTACAAGAGCTTGAGCAAAAGAAGGAGCTGCACGAAAATTAAACTCCGCACCTCTATTGCGAGTCTCGTAAGTAAAAACACCCTCATAGTTTACAATAGTCAGGTCGTCTTGCTCAAAAATATGCAAAACATTACGGAAAAAATAACCCATATCATAGTCATTTTGCGAGAAAACATTCCTGAAATGTACAGAACTGGGGCGCACATGGTCGCCGCCAAACACAACATCTCCTGCAGCAGAAACTGTTATAGTGACAGGAGGTTCAGGCGTTGGCTCCGGAACAGGGGTCGGTGTAGGCACAGGAGTCGGCTCGGGAGTGGGGGTCGGCGTAGGTGTCGGCGTAGGTGTCGGCGTAGGTGTCGGAGTTGGTGTAGCGGGTATATCCGATGTGACAACGAGAGTTTGCGGCGGCACAGCTTCATAGTCATTGGAAGAATTGCTTTGCATAAGCTCGGTAAAATACCCATCTGCAACAAACGTAACAATAGCAGGTGGCATAACAATTACGAGAGCAATCATGGTAATCAAAATGAGAATAAATATGCGAAACCTCTTCAAATTAATCAACACCTCGCAATGTACATTAATACGTAGTATACTATATCACAAGTCAAGAAAAAAGCATATAGCCAAATTTTGAAGTCTCTATTGACATAGCAAGGCATTATGAATTACACTTGCAGAGTATTCTAGCAAGTAAAATGATAGGCGACAAAGAAAATTATGTATTTTAAACGCACAGCACTTTGCCTTTTGGCAATAATTTGCATATTAAGTATCCCGCACATGGCACTTGCAAACGTGTACGATTTGGACGACGAACAGGTGGGTTATAACACCCATGGAGAAACGCCGCAACACATGAGCCTAGATTACTTCCTATATAACACAGGGCTGAGTTTTTGGGAATATATCGAATTGATGACAGAACTGTTCAGTATGGGCGAATACCTCCATTATTTGCCCGAAAACAGCTCAAGATATGCGGCATTTTCAGAACTCCACCCTGAGATACCATTCGGTGCAATAGTTGCATATGTGAATGTCAATGTAGATTTAGGAGAATTTAATTACATTGAGCCTGTTCCCGACCCATATTTCGTTGGGGCATTAGTCAACAAAAACTTTATTTTACCCTCAGGCTGGACGCCGAGCGATCTCTTAACCATACAGGGTGGACACATGCTCAGAGAGGAAGCTGCCGAGCAGTTCAATGAAATGAGAGAAGCAATGCGAGAAGAGGGACTGCCGTTGCAAATAATGTCAACATTTCGCTCATATGAAAGACAAAGATATAACCACGCAAGAGGGGTGCGAAGATTCGGACAAGAGTCGGCAGACAGAAATTTCGCCCGCCCCGGACACTCAGAACACCAAGCAGGGTTGGCTGCCGATGTTCTGCACAGGGGCGGATTCGACACCCTGACATCAGCAAGATTTTACACAACCGACTCATTTGCATGGCTTGAGGAAAATGCGCACAACTTCGGATTTATTCTAAGATACCCATTCGGCTACATGCACATTCACGGCTTTGTATATGAACCATGGCACTGGCGCTTCGTAGGCATAGACATAGCCACAGCCATGTACGAGCAGGGAATAGTGGTATATGAAGAATTTTACGGAAGTTTCCTAGAATCGAATGTGCTAAAAGCCGTGCAACGCTATCTTCAAAACTTAATAGAATACGAGTACGCCGTAGCGGTAGCGGCGGCAGCAGCGGAGGCAGAAGCAGCAGCCGAACCGCCACCCGCACCGGAAGAACCCGGTGAGCTATATATTTTAGAGCCTGATTTGCCCGTTGCACCCGCAATCTCAGAAGTGATTTACATCGAATATGAAACCACAAACCGGGAATCTATCACTGAATTGGTTCTACTAATTTTATTTTCCATAGCAATAATAACCGCAATAGTCTGCATAGTGATAGTTATAATCAAGTACCGCAACAAAAAACCGGAATAAGTGTAACAAACTCCACACCCTCTGCGGCAACCACCCGAAGCCAAATCCGAAAAATTTGACATTTCCGAACATTTTATGTATGATTTTATCATGAATAACGAGAAAGGCACGATAAACCCACTGAAAAAACTAGACGCAAAAAAAGCAGTCTCGCTTGCCGGCTCGGTTTTGATGATAGTAGCGCTGGTTTTCGTAGCCATGCGGTTAATCGACATGCGCGAAGAATTAGACCTTTCAATACTGACAAACACAGGAGTTTTGACACTCCTGCTTTTAATAGTCATATTTGAAGGCATTATAGTCATATGCTCATCGCTCAACTATCGAAAAATAGTAATAGAGGTCTCAGGAGTCAATGTCCTCAAACGCGTGGGCGTGAAAGTGTACAACAACGCAAACATCTACAAATACATCCCCGGCGGAGTGATGTTGGTGCTCGGACGCAACCAAATCGCCGTGGAAACCGAGGGCATGAGCCACGCCAAAGTGGCAATTTCAACGCTGGTTGAGGGAATATTATGGGCAATATCGGCACTTATTTTATCCGCCATATTTTCATTTGAATTTCTGGTGATATATATTCGCCAATTGGAATTTGAATATATATGGCTCGTACTGGGCGGGATTATTCTGGCGGCATCGTTTGTACTCTACATACTGTACCGATTTAGGCACAAAATACTAAAAAGCGCATTTAACATTGATAGTAAATCAGATGAAAAACCAGCAAACATTAAAATAACAAAACTACTTAAACGCATACCAATCATGATTGCCATTGTGAGCCTGTGGGGATTTTCATTCACGGCAACAATGGCAATTTTAGGACAACCCATGACACTTTACCTCGTAGTAACATTAACAGGGTTATACATATTGTCATGGCTTATAGGATTTTTAACCCCCGGTGCACCAAGCGGCTTGGGAATACGTGAAGTCCTGCTACTGATGTTCTTGGGTGGGTTGGTCAATGAGGATCTGCTGTTATCTGCAGTAGTAATCCATCGCGCAATCCAAGTCATAAGTGACATCTTAGCCTTCGCAATAGCAAGAACCTATGCAGCTATAGGATCATCATCGCATAAGGTTTCAAACTGATTTTGACATCACCTGCAAGCTCGCCCGCCTGTCGCGGTCAAAATAAGAGGACGGCATTTTGACCGTCCCCTTTGCTACGCTTCAAATTAATCAAGTCCGTTGTTTTTTATAACCTCACGGAGCCAGTATGCGCTCTGTTTAGGAGTTCTTTTAAGTGTATCGTAATCGCAAAAGACAATGCCAAACCTTTGGAAATATCCGTGCGCCCACTCAAAGTTGTCAAAAAGTGACCAAGCCAGATAGCCGCGAATGTCCACGCCTTTTTGGATAGCCGAATGAACAGCTTTAAGGTGGCGTGAGAGATAATTGATGCGGCTGTAATCCAAAACTTCACCGTTTTCATTCATAACGTCGTTATATGCACAACCATTTTCGGTTATGTACATTTTAGGCGCATTATATTCATCTTTTAATCTGACAAACAGTTCCTCAAATGCCTCAGAATGAATCGGCCATCCAATGTCAGTTTTTGGGACAGCCTGATTGACAATTTCCGCATAAAACGGCCAGGAATTTTCGTTATAGCGATAAGTATATGAATTATAAAAATTCACACCAAGGAAATCAAGTTTCTCAGCGGCTTTGTTAAGCTCTGAAAAATCGGGTAATGTAACGCCTCTTTCCTTAAATAATTCAAGTAAATCCTGCGGGAATGTCCCCTTAAAAACAGCATCGGCAAACCAGCGCACATCATAACCGTCTATGTACGTAGAGGCAAGCTTATCTTCCTTAGAATCTGTCAGCGGATAAGACGGCGTAAAATTGAGAGTAATACCTATTTCACCCGGAATATTCATTTTCCTAAAGAGCCGCACAGATGCCCCATGCGCCAGCATAAGATGATATGAAGCTAAAATTGCACCACCGAGGTCACGATAACCCGGCGCATGTACTCCCAAATAATAGCCTAAAAATGCTGCGCAATATGGCTCGTTTAAAGTGCACCAAAACTTCACTCGGTCACCGAACTTTTCAAAAAGAACTTTACTGTACTCTTCAAACCACATTACGCTGTCAGGGTTTTGCCATCCGCCTTTCTCTTGCAAAATCTGCGGTAAATCCCAGTGATAAATTGTGATAAAAGGCTCAATCCCTGCTGAAATAAGCTCATCAACGAGGTCAGAGTAAAACTGAAGTCCTTTTTCATTGACCTTCCCGACACCATCGGGTAAAACTCGTGACCAAGAGACAGAGAACCGGTATGCAGCATGACCCAGCTCTTTCATCAGCGCAACATCTTCTTTGTACTTATTATAGTGGTCAATGGAAACATCGCCGTTGTCAGAGTTCAAAACGTTACCGGGTGTCTGACAAAAGCGATCCCAAATACTATCAGTACGCCCATCCTGTTTCGCTGCTCCCTCAATCTGATAAGAAGAAGTAGCACTACCCCACGTAAAGCCCTTAGGAAATTCATATTTCGGCATAAAGTTTAATTCCTTTCAAGATAGATTCATAATTTTCGCAATTGGAAACTAAGTACGAGATTATCAGCATTCGTTTAGTTTGTCAAGACACATCACCGAATAACGAATGTATGTAGGCTGTGTGGTTCAATTACAGCTGAAAAACTACCTTTTTGATGGCTAAAACTAAACACTCGTTCACGATTCATGCTGCTGCATACAATCAACACAATACTTCCGTCCGGATTTTCAAAAGCAATAGTATTTGCACTCCAAGAACCTTTGACCTCCACATAGGTAGCATTTGGGTCAACAAAATGGGAAAAATGTTTTATCAAGTAAAATTCAGGATTGTACTGAATTTTACCATCCTCGGATGTTGCCAGTGAGTTTTGTTGCCAGCCCCAAGTAGATTCTCCGTTTTTGGGTAAAATACAATTCCAGTATATGTACCGCTCTGTGCCATATTTGAAATACTGCCACATCAAACCCCAGATATATTCCATTTGCTCCCATGTGTTGGTCCCTGCACCGCATTCACTTTCAGTTTGCATAATTCTGAGATCGGGATAAGCCGCTGAAATTTGACTGAGTTGGTGCTTGCCGCCCCATTGCAGCCCCACACCGGAAATATAAGAGCGTGCCTGCGCGTCTGATAATATGGTATTTGTCCATTGGTCAAAAAACTCTGAGAATGGACTGCAAAATCCCGGCATATCGCGATAATCGCTAAACGGCCCATTGATAGTGCCTAACCACAGCTCGGTGTTTGGTGCATCGGATTTTATTGCAGGTCCCAAGTAATCGCGTATAAAGACCAGCATATCTTCACCACTCCACAGGCATGAGGGGAATTTTTGGTCAGCCATAGGCTCATTTTGCGGATGAACTTGGTCTACGGTGACGCCTTGCTCGCCATATGCTTTAATAAACTTCACAAAGTACTGTGCATATGCCTTTAAATATGGCTCTTCCATTTTAAAACGGCCATAATTATAAGCCATCTTTGTTTTCATCCATATAGGAGGGCTCCAAGGGGATGCAAACAAAGAAAAATCTTTTTGCCGACTCAAGGCTTCCTTTACAAAAGGTATGGTATATTTTTTATCACGCTCAATATTAAAATGCTCAAGCGAGAAGTCATCACGCACATCGTCGCAACTGTACCACTCCAAACTGTAATCATTAGCCCCAATCGGCACACGCCCTGAGTTGAATCGACAGCCGTCTTCTCCGTACAGTTCATTTAAAAATTCATTGCGTGTGGTTTCGGGCAAACCGCTGAGAGTGTCCCAACTTAGCTCATTGAAACAGTTTCCGAATCCCAATATTTTTTGCCTTCTGACACCGGTAAGCTCAAGTTTATCATCATGTTGCTCTGAAGTGACAGCTGAGCTCTCCCAGCAAGCGCCCTCTACACTTTTTATGTGAATAATCGCCACACTTTTTACCTCCTCAAAATAAAATCACTCATGTGTTATTTGTTTGTATTTTGTAACTATTCACCAGGCCGGCAGATGATGGACAGTTTACCCTGATTTTTCGGGAGAACAGCGGTGTAGATCCCGATGGCTCCCGAAAAATCAGGGTAAACTGCTCATCATCTGCGGGGGTACTGAACAGTTACTGCATTTTTACATGAAAGGAAAATTGATGTTTTCCAAATAATCCTTGTCCGGTAATGTTGGGAAATTAACCGTTGGCAATGTCTGATACCAGTACGCCACGGAGGCGATATCATCTTGCAACGGGAGATAACGCCCATCTTCGCGCCAACCGAGAGCCTGAATGGTCACTTTCATGTCTTTCTCAAAACGAATGGGGTCCACTATGTGCCAGCGGTACATTCCAAAGCGCTGTTGGCTCTGATATAACCCATCAGGACGCAGAATCTGGTGCAGCCCCGCATAAGCTGTGGAGAACTCTTCATATTGATGTTTTCTGTGGTTCTCAAAGTTATAGGAGCCACAAAAATAATCCTCTGTTCCCGTGCCGCAGATTGTTGGAAAATCAGTATCCCCATCCATATAAAATTTAATTTCGCCTTCGCCCCACCAGCCAACGCTGTTTGACTGCCAAGCCATGAATGTGCCGACATATTGACCCTGCCCTTGTATGCCGTCAACGATCGTATAAACTTCACCATAGGGTAGTGGGTTAGTGCGGCGAAACTGTGCATGGAAATAAGCGGCGTCATCGGGGATATCTGTCAGGGCATAGTTAATTTGATAGAACATTGTAACCGGAACCTTATCGCGATTTTCGAGCGTCATTTTACAATGTTTTCTAAACGGCATCTGCCAGTAGCAGTTAAATGCACTGCCGGGATTCACACACACTGCCAATGAATTTAGCGGAGAATAGTAATCCCAAGCACTTGCGAAGAAATCTCCCAGTGGGCACTCAACGGAGGGCTGCTCTTGTCCATCCCAATACATGCGAAGAATGGTGTTACGCCATTTGCCGGTGGGAGTCAGCCAAATTTGCTGAATACAACCGGGGCCCTCAATGTCGGCAATGGTGAAGATTTCGCCGGGCTGGAGAATGATGTAAGGATTAACTTTCCAGCCGAGTCCGAGGGTTTGAGCTGCATGCTTTGCGCTCCCATCTTCAAGAGGACACATTCCCCCTTTGCCCTTTTCGCCTTTGAAATTTTCAGGGGAGATTGAGCGTGTTTTTGCGCTTGATGTGCGAAACAAGTTGCCCATGTTTGTGTTCAGTCCGTTAAAGCTCATAGTAAAATCCATTCCTTTCAGTAATCTTTAATCTAATTTTTAAGAACCGGCGCACTCATGCATGAGTAATTCCAAATATCACGCTCGACGCAAACATTCAATCCGGAGTTTGCAACCGGCTCAAGCCCATACTTCTGATATAGTTCGGCAAATAATTCTTTCACCCTTTTGTAATAAGATAACTCAGGTGGTTTCATATTACCTTGAACAGGTCTGCCCATCGGCATCCAAATTGAGGCTGAAGGCATAATGCCGCGCTCCGATAAATATTCAGCACCGGTCTTAAGTGTTTCAAAATCTTCGATTCCTATGATAAAGTTCGAAAAACCTTTTCCGGGTCCGTATTTCAGCGAGATATATTCAAGAGTGTCCAGATGTTTCTTGCGTGTGGTAAATTCAATTTTGCCGGGCGTTATCACTTTTGCTCTGCTTTCGTCCCAAAGTTCTAAGCTGCACGCGATTCTGTCTGCACCACTTAAAAAATATGTGTCGATGAAAGCCGTGTCGTCAGGTGGTGTTATGTATAACAGCAATTCACCCCCTGTGTCTTGCTTGCCCATGAGATTGGTGATTTTTGGAAGGTAACTCATGATGCTCTCATATTCCGCCAAACCGTCATATGTCGAACCACCGGTTATTTGAACACTGCTGCACCCTGCCGTATTCATGCCATATTCAACAATCTCTTCAACGTCAGCAGGACTCACAGGTTTTGGCAAGCTCTTGCCCTTTTTCGCAATGCTTTGAAAAGCATCACCGCTGAAACAAAATTCACAAGCTTTACCGCAAGTGGCATACTCGCAAACCCAGAGACACTGAAAAGCTACCCAGTCACGCCCCTGAATCACGGTATTTCCTGCAAATGGCAACCCCGAAGATGTCTTTTGTTTGTAAAAATCCGTATAAACCGGAAATGAGACAAAATCCAAAAATGTTTTTTCGTGAAAAAGAGCGGGCTTGCTATTCACAACCTTTAAATGAAAAGGTGTTCCAAGTTGGGAAGCATAACGCAGTAATTTTAAATTGTTCCACGACAAAACGCCCATAAGATAACGCAGGTGAAATTTCATATCAGTCAACTGGACGAGAGTTCCATCGGATAAAAAAATGCAATTGCAAGTGAGTGGACTGATATTGAGCCTGTTAGTCGGTGAAAATAAGTTGTAGACCTCCTTATCTACGTTGACGCCTCTGCTAATCAAAAGACATTTTAAATCCACGGAGTCAAGATCTTCGCCATTTATTGTGTATCCGTTCATAATGTTGCGTCCCTTATACTTTTCATTTTTTCGGGAGTCAAGTCGTAAAATCTCAACGCAATCAGGTTGATGATCCACCCAAGCATTGGAAGTCCGCAATAACAAATCATAGCAATGATGAAGATCGCAGAGGACAGTGGGGTGTCGGGTGTTGGAAACATATCGCCATATCCGGCTGCTATGAGGAGCGCACCCACAATTACAGTGTTTAGAGAACCAAAAATTTTATCGGTAAAAGTGAACAGCCCGCTGATAGTTCCGGGAACAAACTTACCGGTTCTGTGAACTTCGTCATCTGAACAATCTGCTATCATCGGAATAACAATTCGACTACCAACCGTCGAAAAGCCGCCTCGAACCGCCAGTCCCACAACGAGGACAACAGTAAACACGCTCCATGATGAAAAGTTGAGAGTTGTGGGGTCTGTGAAAATAAATGCAATAAGAATAACAGCATTTGCAATCATTGCACCCTTTGTGGCAAAAAGAAGAGTCTTTTTTTGTCCGTAGCGCCTTGCATATATAATGATGGTGAGGAGAGCTATAGCCATGCTCGGAAGGGCGACAAACATACTGCTCTGACCATGAAGGGCAAAATCCCCGCTGATTATCCCGAAAACCATGACCATGACCACGGCATTTGATGCGATGTGGGAAAAAAGCCTGTCTGTAGAGGCAGAGATAATCAACATCAGGACATTTCGGTTATGTCTCAAAATGTTAATGCAGTCCCGAAACTTGAGTTTATGCTCCGCATCGGGTGGCTTCCCGTAAATGCCAGGGTTGTCTTTTCCGCTTATGCCTATGACAGCAAGAACTGTGCAAACGACTGATGCAATTGCTACTACAATAAAAAACTGCCTGAACATTGCGGCATTCAGCCCTCCGTGTACCGGGACCAGAAGATTACTGACAAGTAGAGATATGCCGACAGCCAAGAGGACGCTGAATGCAGTTGAAAAGGCGGCAAAGACCGGACGTTGCTTCCCGTCGTTTGTCAGTACAGCCTGAGCAGAGCGAGTGACGTTTGCCTGCATAGTGAACCCGATGTCATATATGATAAAACACACTATTATGAGTGGCAAAACAAGGACATCATGTGCATAGCTAATCATATATAGAAAAACCAAACTCAGAACAAGTATTATATTGCCAAGCACCATAAAAGGTCTGAACTTGCCAAACTTTCCACTTGTCTTATCCATGATGAAGCCAATTATAGGGTCAGTTATTCCATCAAAGATATTTAGAGACGCCAGCAGAAAAGAAGTGATAGCGACAGTGAGCCCCAAGACACCCTGTAAATAGAATGCCATGTATGTCATCATCATCCAATAAAAATTGACGGCGACATCGTTTAAAGCAAAAAAGCCTATTTGCCAAGTCTTTGCTCTATGGACTCCGCCATTACGCCGGCTCATAAGCATCAAACTACTTTGTATGCACTGAGATCACCGAACAATGTCTCAATCTCACCACCTGATGATGTTTGGCGGTATATGCCCCAGCCATCTGCACAGCAGAAGAAAGTGCTGAAATTATCTGCATTGATTGCAGGTTTGAAACTCAGTGTTTTGGTTACTGCGTCACACTTAAATCCTGACAATGCGAGGAGCACTGCATAACTAGCGAGCGAACGAGCATAATGATGCCCGCACTCCACTTCATTCCAAGGGCTACGCTTAAACCCATCGTGTCTGGCACGGCAAGCTTCAACAAGCTTGAGCCCTTCCTCCACAAAACCCTCATAAATTAGGTGGGCCGCAACCTGATACTCAATTCCCGTCCAAACCTCGTCACTATACACGAATGGAATAGTTGGGCGGCCACCATTTGGCCAGCTACACAAGAGTAGTCCACTTTCCTTGTTGACAGCGTACATTCTCTGTACATTTTCGTGATCGGAGAAATCCTCAACGAAATTATACTTAAAAATCGAGCGAACCGCACTTTTGACATTACTTTCGCCCAGCACATAACCCAGTCCGGCGCAGTGCGCCTGATACTGTCCGAGGAGCTGGTCGGCGAGGCAACCAATGCCATACTGATACTTGTGTTTGTTCACGTCGTCAATCAGTTGGATATAAAACTCGCCGTTAAATGTTAGTTCATCCAACTTCTTTGAGCCTTTTTCACGAATTTCGGCATATTTTGCAGCGCTGACCTCATCGCCGAAATATTTACAAATTTCTTCCCCTGCACGCAAAGCCGCATAGAAAATCGAATTTAACATACTGCTCATGCCGTAAAATTCAATATCGTAGGTGTTATGCTGTTTCCCCTCCATGACGCCATCTCCGTCGATATCCCAGTGGGTGAAGGCATATTCAAGCGCAAGTTTCGCTTTTGGCCACAGCTCTTTCATGAATGCATCATCACCGCAAAGTTTCCAGTCCCTGTACAGGCGTATAACAGCACCAAGCTGTCCATCTGTTGCGGGATGGAAAGAAAATTCAGGGTCGTTAAAATATGTATGGGCACGGAAGTTCATCCGCCCATTCTCCGCAGTTTCATCTAAAAATTCAGTACGGCGCATCGACCTCTCCAGTTCCGGGAAGAGGAAAGCCATGGTCTGTGTATAATTCCAGACATGGGTACAGTTTCCGTCACAGCAGCCCTCGTTATCGTGACAGCCCTCCCATGCGAAGAACGTACCATCTTCAACTCTGAAACAGGTTGTGGAGCGGATTACCGTAACGTTTGTGAGTACCGCATCAAGCACATACTCAGGCATCGTGCCTCCCATTACAGTATTTGAAAACTTTCGGCTGAGACTTTCGAGATGGGGTAAGTTGTCGATAAGGTATTCCGCGCTCTTAATCGGGGAACCGAATTTCGCATAATAGTTTTTGATTAATTCTGAACTTTCATCAGAGCTACAGCAACCTGAGGACGGATCACAGGAAGGAGCGTCCTGATCCCACGATTTTATGCGGTTGGGGTGATACCAACTGATGATAAACTCAAAAACCTCAGTATCGCCTGCAGCAATCTCTTTTTTCACACATAGAGAGGCGACAGATATCTGGCTGGTATGGACAGTATTGCCTGTGCCGAGCAAACTCCGCCCCGGAGTCAGCTCCCCGTCAGAAGTGAAATCATTCCAAAAATCTTGAATACCATCCCACCATGCTCCCTCATTCCAATCGTCGAGGTAGCTGATATTCCCCTTCTCGGTGGTTAAAAGTGCCATTTCAAGGTAATCAAAATCCGATTCTTTTTTTCCACCGGGCAGATATTCAATGCCGCTGCATTTTTCGCGTTTCACATAGCGGTTTACGGGCTTGCCGTCATACAGGGGCTTTGTAAACGAATCATACTTCGTTATATTGCAGAGATTCGCCAAAGATCCTGCTACGCTGACAGTAAGGGGCTTATCTGTAATGTTTTTTATCGAATAACGCAATACGCCAGCAGGTAATGAAGAATTATCTGTATCGAGCGGAATGAGCGGGGTAAAAGCTTCGAGTCTCGCCACAACGGGCATAGTACTGTCGGTGAGTTTGAAGTTTACAAAAGGATAGTTTCCGGTCATTTTACTCTTTCTAAAGCGCGGTAATCCACCGACATCCCACGCATGAGCACCGTGGGAGCGGTCATATGGAGGTGCAAGCTGGGATTCAAGAGCTTTCGAGTGAACCTCTCCATCAGGAGACTCTGTGCGCACGGCAAAAAATGTGTATGGTGCGCGAAAACCTTTGTTCGGATTGTTCCAAAGTTCAAAATCGCACAATCGAGCATTTTGATCCAGTGATATGTTTCCTGTTCCGATACCGCCAAGCAAAAATCTCGCGGCAATGGCGTTTTTGCCAAGTTTCTTCATAATGAATCTCCTACTACTTTATTTGTTTGAATGATTGTTTGCCCGGGAACAATTCTGTATTCTATATTAGTTTCCGCCGGAACATCACGTTTTTCAATTACATCAATGATTCGCTCTACCGCGAGAGAAGCCATAGCCTCATTATTCGTTGCAACCGTTGATAGAGATGGCTCAAACATTTTTAAAATATTGATTGAGTCGAAGCCCATGATACCGACATCGAGCGGCACTCTGATTCCGCGAGTTCTAAACGAGTGCAAAACCTTTACAGCAAAGTAATCGCTGGAGCAAATTATGGCGGTCTTGCTGTTTGTGTGAAACTTATACTTCATCAGCTCTTCAACATAGTTTTTGTTTCCGATAACTTCGTGCTCCACGTTGTTGTCATGAGTTTTAACTGAACTTAAAAAGCCTTCATAGCGCTGTTTCTGTGCGTATATGTTTTCAAATCCATCTTTTGCCAGAGGTGGGCTGACATAAACAAGGCGGCTATACCCATTACTTATTACGTAGTTAGTTGCATCATACATAGCATTATAGTCATTCATGCCGATAAAAGGAAGAGAATTACACACTTTATTGAGTAACGTAACTACGGGCACTCCCAAGCTCTTCAAAAACTCCGAATATCCGTCTTGTGAGCACACAGAAGAGAGAATTATACCATCAACTCTCCTGTCTGCAAGATGGGTAAGACACTCTTTTTCTTGCTCAGGGTCCTTATCGGTGAGTGTAATATATAGAAAATATCCACTTTCTCTTGCCTTGGACTCAATGTTGTTGAGGAGCTGAGAGAAAAAGATATTGTTGAGATCAAAGGTCACCACACCAAGACTCATGGTTCTTCCTTTAGCAAGGTTTTGGGCTAAAAGATTTGGTTTGTACCCCAACCGCTGTGCAGTTTCCAATATCATATTGCGCGTCTGGTCGTTAATGCCCGATCTTCCGTTCAGTGCGCGGTCTACAGTTCCCCTGGACACATTACATAATTTTGCAAGCTCTTTACTTGTCACGATTGTACCTCCAGCATCGTTCATATGCACGGTGTCTGCATTTTAACAGAGTTTCGTTGTTATGTCAAGCAAGTTTGAATTATAAATTACAACCAGTTTTGATACAACCAACTTAAATTTATTGTCTATTTTGCTAAAATAAATGTTGACACAGCAGTTAGGGTGTGATATCATTATTATCGTGCACGAGCACGATAATGTGTGTCAAAATCACATGGCTGAGTATGAGGCTGTATGTAAGAAGAAAAAGCGAGGGGTGAGTGTCATTAGCAAACGAACTAAGTTAAGGAAAATGATTGAGGATTATGACCTGTACTTGCTAATACTGCCGGGCATCATCTACCTTTTGATTTTTGCCTACGGCCCCATGAGTGGCTTGCAGCTTGCATTTAGGGATTATCGCTTTGTAGATGGAATCTGGGGCAGTCCCTGGGTTGGGTTCGCCCATTTTGAAAGATTCTTTAACATGTTCCTCTTCAGGGAAGTCATGGTTAATACGGTTCTCATCAGCATATACTCTATCATATTCGGATTTCCGGTTCCTATCATCATGGCACTTTTGCTAAACCACTTGAGGTCAAAAATATTTGTCAGAACATTTCGCACCGTATCATACGCCCCTCACTTTATTTCCATGGTCATAATGGTCGGAATGTTGATTTTCTTTTTAAATCCGCGTACCGGGGTTGTCAACATCATACTTTCGTCACTTGGTTTTGACACGGTAAACTTTATGGCGAGACCTCAGTATTTCCGAACAATATTTATCGCATCAAGCATCTGGCAGGGCAGTGGTTTTGCTATGATAATATACACTGCATCGCTTTCCAGCGTAGACCCTGCCTTATATGAAGCCGCCGATATTGACGGTGCGTCAAAGTTAAATAAAATTCTGCACATTGACTTACCGACATTAAAGCCAACAATCATCATTCTGCTGATCTTATCAATCGGAAATCTCATGAACGTGGGATTCGAGAGGGTGTTCTTGATGCAAAATGATTTGAATATCGGCGTATCTGAGATTATTCCGACATATGTTTATAGGGCCGGACTGCTTAGAGGCAATCATGACTTTGCGACTGCGGTTGGTCTGTTTAATACTGTAGTCAACTTTGGGTTGCTGGTAAGTGCCAACTGGATTAGCAGGAAAGTTGCAGGTACCAGCCTATGGTAAAACAACTCGAACATCAGAAGGGGAAATTTAACAAAGAAAAATTCAAGACTAGGTTTAGTCTTTATAATGTGCTGGTTTACACCTTATTTATAATAATGTTTTTCATTATAATCTATCCGCTGTACTGGATTGTTATTGCATCCATAAGCGATCCGGATATGGTTAATGCCGGCATGGTGCTGCTGTTGCCGCAAGGCATCACATTTGCCGGTTACGAAGCGATTTTCACTTTCCCTGCAATAATGACAGGCTTTATGAACTCTATAATCTACACTGTTCTTGGAACTACCATCAATGTCATATTAACCATGATGACAGGTTATGTATTGTCCCGCAAAGATATGATTGGTGCAAAAGTTCTGATGATTTTTTTCCTAATACCTATGTACTTCAGCGGAGGACTGATACCAACTTTTCTCATGATAGACAGAATGGGGCTCGTTGATACGATCTGGGTTATGGTTCTTCCAAATGCCTTATCAATATTTAACGTCATACTCGCAAGAACATTTTTCTTAGTCACAATTCCCCATGAACTTTTAGAAAACGCAAGAATTGAAGGCTGTTCAAATGCAAGATTTTTCATCTCTGTGGCGGTGCCGCTTTCAGGTGCACTCATCTCGCTGCTGACATTGTTTTATGCCATGGGACATTGGAACTCGTTCTTCCATGCACTGATATATCTGCGCAGCCACAGCATGCTGCCACTGCAAGTTATTCTGCGTGAAATACTCGTCGCACAGCAGGACAACAATAATGTGTTTAATATGGCAGGACTTGCGCAATCGGAGTTCGAGCGTATAAGGCTTGCGCAATTAATTCGATATGGAATTGTCGTAGTTTCAGCTGCACCCCTTCTCATAGTGTATCCGTTTTTACAAAAATATTTTGAAAAGGGTATTATGGTTGGCTCTGTAAAGGGTTAAGCAATATATCATATAAATTTTAAGAGAGGATAGAATAATGAAAAAATATTTACTGGTACTTGCGCTCGCACTGCTAACGCTGTCTCTGGTCGCTTGTGCAGAACAAGAGACTCCCGCAGTGCAAACTCAAGACCCGCCTGCACAGCAACAGGAGGGACAGCAACCCGGGGAAGAGATTGAAACCGCAGCGCTTTTCAACGAAACGGGTCTTCCAATCGTTAACGAACCAATTAGATTCACCATCGCCGGCATAAGAGAAGCCGCTTGGGGTGAAGACCTTTCCCAAATGCACGTGTTCCAAAGATATCAAGAAGAAACAAATGTTTTCTTTGACTTCATGCTGTTCACAGAGGACGCATGGGAAATTCAAAAACATCTGATTGCGGCAGGCGGAGACTTGCCGGATGCTTTCGGAATCGGAAATCCACTAACTCAAGACGACATTTTGACATTCAGCTCACAAGGGATAATCATCCCACTCAGAGACTTGGCAAGCAGGTTTGCACCACGTTTTAACGAGATAATGGCAGAATATCCGCTTTTGCTTGGCTCCATTCTTTCTCCCGACAACGAATTCTACGCATTCCCCACACACTTTGACATCGATTTCGGAAACAGGAGCAGCATACTTCATGTAAACAGAGAATGGGTAACGCAGCTGCGCCCTGAGTGGACGATACGACAATCAGAGCATTTTGAGTGGCTCGACGAAAACTTGACCATCGAAGAATTCACAGAGTATCTCAGAGATGTAAGAGACGCTCATCCGGGCAGTATACCGCTGACATTCCCGGATTCAGGAATGCAAGCCCTACTCTTTGCACACAACTTCCACGATTTAATATACGTCGATAATGGCGTTGTCAGAGCAGGAGTTGTTGAAGACAATTGGAAAGCCGCGATAAACTGGGCTCACCAGCTGTACAGCGAAGGCCTTTTGGACGAAGAAATATTCACCCACAACTGGGATATGTTCAGAGCGAAGCTCATGGAACAGCCATCAATCGTCGGAGCTGCTTTCATGTGGTCAGGACTCATTGCAGTACCTGATTTCAGCGACATGGATGACCCAAGATATGCAAACTTTATACCGATTAGACCACTCGTCAGCCCCGAAGGACGGCAGACATGGTTCCGCACACCCGAAGGTGTAGCAATTCCGGGCGGATTTGCCATAACATCTGCCGCAGAGCATCCCGAAGTTTTAGTAAGATTCATTGACTACCTCTACGATGAGCGTAACTCTCTTGAACTAAGTTTCGGCATGTGGGGAAGAAACCTCATAGAAGAAGCTGATGGCACATTCACACAAATTTTTGACGAAGAAACACCTTTTGAGTATGCAACACTCAACTCTATGTTCATCACAACCAGAGGAATGAATAACCGTGTTAATTTCGCACCGGCTACTCAAATGCCTCAAGATGTTGCAGGATATGTCGTAAGACCATATCAAGATGCCTCGTTGACATTCCCGAACTTTATGTTCCCGGAAGAAGATGCCCGTGAAGTTGCAAGACTCAGAGATGAAATTACTGAGTTTGTAAACCGCAGAAGAGCTGAATTTGTTGTTAACGGCGACATTGATGAGCAGTGGGAATCATTCCTAAGTGACCTTGACAGAATGGGATTACCAAGATTGCTCGAAATAATGCAGGCAAATTTCGACAGACTACAAGCAATGAACTAGTATTCCGAAACAATTAAAGCTTAGAAGACAAGAGAAGGGGGCAGCCGCTCTCTTCTCTTGAAGCTAATTCCAAAAAACATTACAATAACTTTAAAAATGGAGAATGAAGAGATGCATAGTTTGTTAATTTCGCAAGTGGGATACCATAAAAAAGCGAACAAGAGAGCTTTTCTGAGAAGTGCAGATGCACCATCGAAAAAAGCAATTGATTTTTCTGTGTTTAACGCAAGCAGTGAGAAATGTGTTTATTCAGGCACTTTTGCTTATTGGGGAGAAAAGTGGGGCTCTTATTGGTGGGAGGCAGAGTTTAGTGAAGTATCTGACGACGGGAGCTATTACCTAAAAACTGATGTAACAGACGCATCTAACATTTTTACAATTTCAAACGACGTGTTTATATCCTCTTCCGGCGGGATTGAGGACAGAATTGATTTAGCCGGCATAGCGATGGACCAGCTTGATGCAAGGCTTAAAAAAACTTCCGATGAAGATGCTTTGCCGATAGAGGGGTATGACGGTGAGTACATTCCGGGGTGGCGCGATTGCGGCACTGAAATAAGGGAACTTTCTTCCCACATCATAACGCTTCATGGGTTATTAGATATGTACGAAAGCAGCAAAATATATGGAAAACTGTCGGAAAGTCAGCGTGAGCAACTCTTGCGCCAGATTAAATGGGGTGCAGAGTACATAATGTTCTCTCAGGAGCATTCGGAAGACCCTCTATACAATGGGCGGTTTAATCATGACAGCGGTATGCAAACCGACTATGGAACCACAGGCTACCACAATTGGCACGGAACGGCATATGCAATTACAGCCTTGGTAAGAACAAACCTGCTGTTTTGCGATAACTCAAGCTCAAAGCTGAGTAAACTTGCCTCACTATGTCTCGAAAGTGCAAAGCTTGGATATGAAAATGCTGTATTCAGGCCATATAACCTCGCTTCTGATTTTCAGGGGCGTACTGACCATAACGGAAATATTTTGTTTGACGACGACATGACAGATTTTGTAAACGAACTTGCAAGAGTAGTTTACGACAAGCCGGACAGCTGGTGTATTCCGACTTCGCTAAAAACAAAAGATAAGATTACGTTTCTCTGGGCGTGTACACTCCTATACAAGGCGACGAAAGAAGATAAGTACAGAGATATGGCAATTGAGTAGTAAGCGTAAAAAGAAGAAGCGTCTATACAAGGAAGTACAAATAGGGTATAGTCAAGAGCGGCCGAGAAAAAGAAGTGTAACTAGGGTCTGGGCGCGAGAAAAGGGAGATTCCAAAGAGTCAGGAGGGTTAAAAAGGAATGGCACAGAAGCGGACAGCCTCTGAATGGGCAGAGATAGTGAAAGCATATGAGGAGAGCGGAAAAAGCCAAGCAGAATATTGCCGTGAAAATGGGATAAACGTAAAAACATTGGGGAATCATCTCCATGGGAAACAAAAGCGAGTGCAACAGCAACGCAGCAGCAAAGAGTGGGAATTATTGCTGCGCGAACAGCAGTCAAGCGGGCTGAATCTGTCTGAGTGGTGCCGAGAACACGAGGTAAATGAGAATGCAATGCGAGGAGCAGAGAGACGTTTAAAGACAAAACAGATAAAGCCAGCTGTGCCGTCGTGGGTAGAGCTCAATGTAGATATATCCAAAAAAGATACAAAATCATCTGAGGCAGAAAAAGGCACAATATTGAAGATTCGCATGGGCGGCTTAGAACTGGAGGCAGGTGCAGAATACCCTTCAGAAAAGCTGTCTGGGCTGTTGAAGGAGTTGTTGAGAACATGTTAGGAGAGGGTAAACAGGTGTATCTGGCGTGCGGAGCCACAGATTTACGCAAGAGTATAGATGCATTGAGTTCATTAGTACAAGAGAGTTTTAAAAGAGATCCATACAGCGATACGATGTATGTGTTTTGTAACAGCAGCCGGAATATCATAAAAATATTAGAGTGGGATGGGGACGGCTTTTGGCTGCATACGAAGAAAATAGAACAAGGCCGTTTTAACTGGCCAAGCACATCGGGCGAGGAAGTGATGGATGTGACGCGCCGAGAACTTGAGATATTGATAGGTAGTACACGTTTGCGCAGCAAATTGCAGAGGCGCATGACATACTGCACAGAAGCAGCGTGAAAAGGCTGAGATATTTTGATAAAAAGAAGATAAAACATACACAAAACCATTGTAATATCAATGGTTTTGTGGTATAATCAGATATGAAAACAAATAATGAATCAAGTGTGTTGAACAAAGAAATATTGACATTAAAAGACAGGGTCAAAGAACTGGAAGTTCTCGTAAAATTCTATGAGGACCAATTCGCTTTGTCAAAAAAGAGGCAGTTTGGATTTTCAAGCGAGAAAAGCGAATATGATCAGCTGAGCATGGATTCTATGGACAAAATTGGAGATCCCGGCACCATACCGAGAGATAAAGAGCCGGATTTGGAACATGTCGAAGAGCATTACCGTAAGAAAAAAAGAACCAGGAGTGATAGCCTTCCTGAGAACATCCATATTGAAGAAATACATTGCAGCCTGCCTGAAACAGAACAGCGTTGTACTGAGTGTGATACAGAAATGGAGCATTTCGGTAACGATAGCCGTAAAGAACTTGTGGTAATACCTGCAAAAGTGATGATACGCAGATATGTAGCGCACACTTACATATGCAGGAACTGTCCTGACGATTTAGAGCAGACACAGATAAAAAAAGCCAAATGGCCGAATCCTGTAATCAAGGGCAGCTTTGCATCTCCCGAGTCAATAGCTTATGCAGCGCATCAGAAATTTGTGATGGGAGTACCATTGTACCGCCAGGAGCAAGAATGGCAACGCCGTGATGTATTGCTTTCACGCCAGACAATGGCGAATTGGCTAATCCGCGCTGCAAAAGACTGGCTTGTTCCGATTTATG